>QWCH01000749.1_pt1 | contig 90571 bp, 85 predicted proteins | sample 1972671 | NCBI WGS metagenome assembly QWCH01 (sample SAMN09866713, study PRJNA288562) | Human gut metagenome isolate term3_stool, whole genome shotgun sequencing... | isolation source: gut | host: Homo sapiens | place: USA: California
ATGGTTTCAAATGGTACTGTGGGGCAACGTTCCCTACTCCAGGAGGTGATTGGGATGGATCAGTCTGTTTTCCTGAATAGCTCAAATCACGAAAAATATAATGGCTGTCTTCCTGCGGCTAGATGTATACAGTATTTCAATAAAGCGATAAAAGAGATATGTAAGAAAATCGGATTAACAGAGCCGGTTATATATGAAGAAGAGCAGGCTGGAGAAGTTGTGATGGTAAAGAAAAAGAAGTACGAAATGATATCTTCTCATACTGCTCGTAGAACATTCGCTACGAGCAGTATGAGAAGGAACAATGTATCCACAAGCAAAATTCGCAAATGTACAGGACATAAGTCAACAGCTTGTTTCGATCGTTATGACCGGATGATGTTGACTGATAATGCTCGTTCGTTGGCAGGAAATGGTTATCTGAGTTAAAAGTAGCCATTTGTTTGTATAGATTAATTGGTGTGTAATTAATAAGTTAATGATTATGAAACGGTTGTTTTTGGATGTCAAGCGGGATTATCTTGCTAATATTGATGTTAAACCAAATTCTAAAAAAGTTTATAGTTTAATTCTTGATCTATTTGTTAAATGGGTTGTTCGTACAGGTCGTAATATCAAAGAGTTAACTCGTGCTGATATTTTAGCGTACAAAAGCTACTTAATAGAGTCGAATAAATCCGAAAATACAATAGATCTGTATCTTGCAGCAGTACGTACTTTTTACGAATACGCAGAAGCATTAGGTGAACATGATAATATTGCTTTGAATATAAAGTTACATCATAAATCAAACACCTATAAAAAGGATCATCTTCAAAAAGAGGAGATTGATGCTTTGCTTCGTTCAATTGATCGTACATCCATTATCGGTAGGCGAGATTTTGCTATAATAAATCTTATGCTACGTTCCGGTATGAGATGCGTTGAAGTATCAAACCTTAGGTTGTGTGATATTACCACACGCAAGGATGGAGCCGATTTGCTTTTGTTACGTAAAGGCGACGAAGTTAGATATCAAAGGATAGGTCTTACTTGCAAGGCTATTGATCCTATCCTTGATTATATAAATGACAGATGTACTACGGATATATCAGATTGGGTATTTGTTACTCATTGTCAGGCAGGAGAACATCAAATGACACCTGCTTTAATTGGTCGGATTGTTAAATCATATATGATTAAAGCCGGTGTCTATTCTAAAATGAAGACTGCGCATTCCCTTCGTCATACTGCGGCGGTTATGGCATTACTGCATAAAGTACCCATCAAAGAAGTACAGTTGATGCTAGGACATAAAAGAATTGAGACAACAGAAACGTATTTAAGGAGCATAGAGCGAGAGATCAGACTGGATAATCCTGCTGCACGTGCCCTTGACAATGTTTTCTGATATCGAACAGGAATGACTACAAAAAATAAATTATACGCATAATATATCCCCGCAAGGTTTATAAAGTAGTAATTTATTCAAAGGGGGGTGTGACGAATGTACGCGCGCGAGGAACAAGGGAGTTTTTATGAGTCGAAAATTACAATAAGTCGGCAGAACATCAGGGGGAGGGGGGCATCAAATCTCTTTTTGCCAACCCATCCAAAACCACAACCGACCTCGCTGCGCGTGCGTGCAAAATTGGACTTTTTTATGTTGAATTTAAAATATCGAACATTATGTCAAAAGGAAGACCTAAAACTTTAGATGAAGTTAAGAAACTACGTGGTACTGATCAGCCATGCCGGATGTCCGGTACCGTCGATTCGGCAGAAAAGCTTACATCGATAGGCCAGATCACTTCGACCGCAAAGTTGAAAGTGTTAAAGACCAAGCGGTCTAAAGATATATTCAAATTGAAGGCCAACCAGTTGATCTCGTTGGGTGTATTGACGGAACTTGATATAGAACATCTGGCTCTATATGCCTATAGTCTAGATTTTGTATTTACCTGTATGTCGGAGATCATGGACGGTATTGGAAAGGGGGATAGGATGCTGGACACAGTGTCTATTAAAGAAATCAATACAATGTACAAGGCTTTGGATTATGTGAACAGGTTTGGCCAGGACTTTGGGTTTACTCCTATGAGTCGGCAAAAAATCAATCAGAAGCCAAAAGAAGATGAAGATGAGTTAACGCAATTTTTAAATGGGATACGATGAGAAGAAAGGAGGAAATTTATAAAGCAAAGGCATTGTCGTACATAGACAATGTTCTTTCGGGGAAGAGAAAAGCCGGGGAACTTGAGCGACTGGCGGTAGAAAGGCATGTCAGGGATTTGAAACAAGCTCCGGAGATGGGATTATATTTTGATGAGAAGGCAGCTAAAAAGGTGCTTGGTTTTTGTCAGTTTCTTCGCCATTATAAAGGCGAATGGGCTGGAAGGGAGTTTGAACCGGAAGACTGGCAGTGTTTTATCCTATGGTGCGTGTTTGGCTGGAAAACAAAGAATGGCGTCCGGAGATTTAAGTATGCTGATGTTGAAGTTGCCCGTAAGAATGGGAAGACATTTCTGGCTGCTGCCATTGCGCTATATATGCTTTTTTTGGATGAAGAACCGGGAGCCGAAGTGTATAGTGCAGCTGTGGATAAGGATCAGGCGGCTATTTGTTGGCAGGCGGCCGGTGCGATGGTTGAGCAGTCTCCATTGTTGAGTAAACATATTAAGAAGTGGACCACATCTATAGTGGTTGAATCTACCGCTTCGTCTTACAAGCCGTTGTCGAAAGAGACAAAAAACAAAGACGGTCTATCTCCGCATTGCGGTATTTGTGACGAAATGCATGCCTGGCCGAACGATGATATTTATAATTTGCTTCGTTCCGGTATGGGAGCACGTCGTCAACCTCTTATTTTTTCGATCACGACAGCGGGGTTTGATATGTCGTCTCCATACTACTCTATGCGAAGGCACTATATAGACATACTTCGTGGAGACGTAAAAGAAGAAAGCACATTCGCGCTTATCTATAGCTTGGATAAGGAAGATGATTGGAAAGATCCGTCGGTGTGGGTCAAGGCGTGTCCTAATCTGGGTGTTTCTGTTTATGAGGACTTTATGCAGATGGAGTTTGAACAGGCTTTGAATAAGGGCGGCACTACAGAGGTAAACTTTAAAACAAAGAACTTGAATCTTTGGGTGGATGCTCCAGACGTGTGGATCCAGGATGAAAAGGTTGCGGCCTGTAATCACGGAACCACGGATGATGATTTGATCGGGCAAGAATGTTATGCAGGGCTTGATTTGGCGGCTCATGTGGATATTAACGCGCTTGCCTTATACTTTCCGAAACTTACACGCCCTGCCTTCCGGATGTTTTTCTGGATCCCGGAGGGGAAAGTATTGCAGAAAGAAGACAGGGTTGATTATCGTCAATGGCATAAGGAGGGATGGATTAATGTTACTCCTGGAGATGTGATTGATATAGATGTGATGGTAACTGAAATGGCGGCTATACTTAGGAATTATGATGTCCGTAACCTGGCATTCGACCCGGCAAAAGCTTACCATGGGGTTATTCAGGGCCTACAAAAAGAGGGATTCGATGAAATCCTGGATCAGTTTAGTCAAGGTATCCAAAATATGAGTGAGCCTACGAAGCAGATAGAGGCGGATGTTACCGCCGGTACTGTGGATCTTATGGGAAATCCCGTTATCCGCTGGATGTTTCGGAATGTGGTGATCTACCGGGATGCAAATGATAATATTAAGATGGATAAAAAGCGATCTATAGAAAAGATTGACGGAGTTGTTGCGATGGCTAATGCTATTGGTGGATATATGTCTAAGGATCAGGATGATGTGTATCAGTATGACGGAATCGGTTTTGTAAATTTTTAAAACAATATAATTATCAATCATTTAACAATAAAGTAAAATGCAAGAATTAGTATTAAATAAAGAAACGATGAGTTCTTTGGAGATTGCAGAACTCACAGGTAAGCAACATGCACATGTAATGCGTGATATTCGTTCTCTTTTAGAGCAGGGAGTACATCAATCCAATTTTGGATTGATGTTTAGAACCAGTAAGTTATGTAATGGGGCTGAAAGGAAAGATCCATATTATGTACTTACCAAGAAAGGCTGCCTTATACTTGCATCAGGTTACGATGCCAAATTGCGTGAAAAGATCATCGATCGTTGGGAGGAACTAGAAAAAGAAAAGTTACAGGGATTTGTTATTCCAGGTTCTTTTAGTCAGGCGTTGATGTTGGCCGCTAAACAACAGGAGCAGATAGAAGAACAGAAGAAGCAGATTTTGGAAATGAACGCTGAAATAGTGGAGATGAAGAAGAAAACCGATTACTTAGAGGTAATATTGTCAAGTCGGGAAACGGTCACTATTACACAGATCGCCCAGGATTACGGAATGACGGCTAAGTCTTTTAATCGGTTATTGGCGGAATTGAAGATACAGAGAAAGGTGAACGGACAATGGATTCTATATTCGCCATACATTACTCAAGGGTATGTACATAGCAAATCGGTTCCTATTGTGCATCGAGATGGGAGTAAGGATTCTGTTTTAAACACCGAATGGCGGCAAAAAGGACGTATTTTCCTATATGAAACATTAAAAAAGAATGGTGTTTTGCCTCTTATTGAACGATAATATTATGAAAAACATTAAAAACATCCTGATCCGAGATCTTACGGATCAGGATAGAGCTATGATAAACCGAGTGATGCAGGAAACAGGATGTTTCCAGGCTTCGAAAGCTGTAATGAAGGCAGGATATGCATTTGAAAGAAATCAGAATATGATAAAAATACAATCCGATAAAATAAAATCCTTGGAAGCTGAATTGTTCCTCTATAGGAAAAATGCGAAAATTGTTTCTGAATGTCTTAGGAAAATGGAAAATATGTTATCAAAAACGAATGATTGAAAAATGAATGAGGGTTTTTGATAACAGTTTGGATTTGACAAAATGGTAGTACTACACCAGCTAAATAAGATAAATATACCGGATTTTGTAATTTAAACTACCTGGTGATATTTTTTAACGTATTTTGGTGGATCGTGTTGATCTTTAAAAATGAATATCAATTATTTTTTAATTAAAAAGTTGTTTTTATATTTGTAGATAATTTCAAAACAAAAAATATTTTAAATAACAATGAATAACAAAGTTACTATTAATTTGAGTAATGACATATCTTCTCTGATAGAATATCATGAGGAAATGTTAGAAAAAAATTTGCAGAATATGTCTAAAGATTCCTTAAGTAAAGAGGAAGATATCCATGAAGTATTAAAGGCTTTTGATTTAATACAAAAGGCCTATAATTTGAAAAAATAATCGAAGCCACGGGTACGCCTGTACCCGTGGCTGTCAAAGCCGGAACAGTCTTTTCATGATCGAATGTAGCTCGTGTTTGCAGGCTAAATGCTTGTACAAATAAATTTTATGCGTATATTTGCAGCGTCACACTTACATATAGGCGCTGCAAGCGAGCAGGTCAAGAGAGAATAGAAGGCCTAGGCAGTTCTATTATAATCCGTTCATATATCTCTGATATGTGTGAGTGTGACAACTTTGGATTATATAGAGCTGCTTTTTTTATTCATCATCTAATTGTCACACTCAGATGAAACAAACAATCGAAGCCACCGGTACGCCTGTACCCGTGTCCGTCAAAGCCGGAACGATTTTTTCTTGGACATCTGTGTCCAAAGTGTATAATAGTCTCCCTTATAAATTTGGAATTGTCAAATTTATGTCTCATCTTTGCAGTGCTACATTTACACATAGACACTGCAAGCGAGCAGGTCAAAGGATAATAGAAAGCATTGGCAGTTCTATTATAATCCGTTCATATATCCTTGATATGTGTGAGTGTAGCAACGTTGGATTATATAGAGCTGCTTTTTTTATTAATTCATCTAATCGCTACACTCAGATGAAACAAACAATCGAAGCCACCGGTACACCTGTACCCGTGTCCGTAAAAGCCGGAACAGTATTTTGTTGGGCAAATGCTGCCCGAGTATTAAATGCAATACCTCTAGGTATTTGCGAGTGTAAAACCGAAGCTGACGCGAAAGGCTATGTAAAAGCGTTGGCGATTATCCTATCTGCTTTTGTTTTGGCTGCCATAGAGAAAGGAGGTATCCTATGATTACGTTGACGAAAAATAGTGCTTCTTCCGATGTCAAACTATATTTTGAGGAAATATTAAATCTATCGCGCTCCAGTGATGAGTTCCCTGTAAACCTTAATGACGTGTGGCCACTAGTATATAGTCAAAAAAGTAAAGCCTTACAAACCCTAAAAAATAGTGGATTATTTATTCAAGGTGCTGATTATAAGGTTTTAACCCAAATGGTAGAAAACTCCAAGGGAGGTAGACCTACTGAAATTATAATGATATCCTTATCCTGTCTAGAATATTTAATAGCCCGCAAAAAGCGTGAAGTTTTCGAGGTTTACCGTCAAGTATTTCATAAGGCGATGAATCCTGTCATGTCAGAATCCGATGCGTTAGTAGATACGGTCCAGCATATCATGTCGCTTCCGGTGGATAACCGGATCAAGTCTGATCTTATCAAACGGATCAACCAGGCGAAACCTGGATCTTTGCCGGATTATAGAAATACGGAGCTTTATCCGGCAACCATAGGACCAAAAGGTGAACCGGTTCCACTTGATGAAGATTATGGACCGGCCCGATCGTCTGCGACCAAATTGCTTCGCAGACACAAGTCTTCTATCTGCGTCGAAGAATTTAATGATATACTTTGTCGTATGGGATATCTGGAAAGAAGAAGGGTGGGGTGGAAGAGTTACTGTGTTGTAGTCGGAGATGGATGCCTGTATGGTTGTAATGTGCCTAATCCGTATTACAAAGATCAGACAACTCCGATGTATTGGGAAGATTCATTCCATGAACTTCTTACGATTGTGTTAAACTATTTTTCAATTTAATTAAAAGGAAAACGATATGGATGCTATAGAATTATTGATAAAAAGAGTTGAATCTTTGAATGCTGTTGTTTCAAGGTTGGTGTCGGCCATAGTAGATATACAGAAAAAGATGAATGAACTGGAACATAAATCCGTAAATCTGGAAGAAAGAAATGTCATTTATGTTGATTTCAAGAAAAAGAAAAATATAGACGAATTATAATGTAGTAAACAATCCCGTAAGAAGCATTTTCTTGCGGGATTGTTCTTTGTTATTCAAGATGATTGTCATTTTCTTATAATTCAAATATAATGTGTTAATCACAGGATGGGTTAATATCATCCCCGTACTTTTCAGCTATTTCTGTCATCACAGACTGAATGTCTAATCCAAGAGTTTTATAACGATTTATCTGTTCTTTTACGGTCCCATTGCCATCCAGTGACGTTTTTCTAAAACTGCCTGAAAGGGTATAAATCAAAGTTTCTAAGTCATTTAATAAGATTCTCAGTTCATCTAATTTTTCATTCATAATTTTCATTTATGGATTGTATGGTTTAATGTTCAATTCGTCTTTTATAAAACTTTGTAGTTTGTGGGCACATTCATAGCACAAATCAGCTTTTTGAATGAAAATATCTTCACTACCGCCAACAGAACCGCCACTCCATTTATCTATTCTAAACTCCAATCTTGCGTTGCGGAAATATGATGGTTGTATTTCTTTGCCGCAAGCGTCACATATTACCGTTACTCTTTTCATATTTTACACAATTTGATTCCTTTCTTTTCTTAACTAAATAACAATTTCTTTCTGCTTCCTTGCCTCTACAGTCGATAGAGCGTTCATTTTTTCAATTATAATCTTCTCGTTTTCATAATCAGCAACGCCAAAGTCGTATTTTTCAAGAGTAGAGCGACTAACACCTAGAACACTACGATCGTGTAGTATAAAAATGGCAGCCAAAGATGTATAAGCATATCTGGCACCAATATCTTTTAAAGTTAAAAGAAATACTTTAGTCATGAGCTATCAATCCTTTATTTGATCTACTTATATACTCAATAAGTCTTGTCTCCGCGCTGGTAACAGTCATTTCTTGATTCTCTGTTAGTATATAATCATGTTTCAGTATCAATAAATCAGACATAAATTTCAGCAATCTGGACTTAGTGAATGAAGTAAGTTCATTCCAATTAAGATCATTAACCTGCTGGAGTTCTCCATTAAAAGTCGCTTTCGCAATAGCGAATGCTCTACTGTCAACACTTGTTTTCATTACTTTGTTTGTTTAATTACACAATGCAAATATACGGAATATATTTGCATTTACAAAACAAATATGCAATTATAGTCTATATATTTGCATATTTAACAATAATACACAATGTAAATTGGAAACAACTCACTTTTTTTCAGTCTATATTATTTGGTTCTTAAATTGATTCTTGTGGCATCGTCCAATTGTGAGTATGAATCAGAAAAAGATTTTATGGAGTTGGACGCATCTTTCATTTTGTCTCCTAATTCGGATAAGGCTATAGATAATTTTTTCAGATCGTCTTTTGTAAAATTTACTTTGTTGCCATTAACGACGCTTTCATTGATCCTTTGGTATAACCATTGTCTTGATTTGCCAAAATAGTTTTTTGCAATATAAGACATTGACGTAAAATCCAATACATCCTGCAACTGTGAGCGGGCATTGATGGTTTTTACGATTTCCTTTGATTCTTTTACAGTCTTTTTGGCAGCTTCTTGAAAAACAGCTACGAATTCCTTCTTATCTTCCTCGGAAAGTGAATTGAGGAATGCCCGAAAACGGGTCTTATGATCCGCTAGTTTTTCTGCTGTATTGGCCTTTTTGTATTCGGCCATCCATTTTTTTAGCTCTTTCTGTGCTTCCATATCTCTTAATTTTTAAGAGAAAAGCATTCCCCCATTATGGGGGAGTGCCATTCTCGTTCAGCTTGTCCTTGGCATTGATCAGATCATCTAGTGCATCATTAATGCCTTGTTCAAGCTCCTTTTCTGTTGCGAATCCGGATTTACGGATATCATCCCAGTAAAGGGAAAAGAAGCCTAGGTCTTCTTCCGCCGCTTCTATTCGAGCCTTTAGCTCTTCTTTGTCATCCATGAAAGATCGATCGTTCTTTGTGACAATGCAAATATAATAACCATTTGGTAATAAAACATGGCTTTTCTTTTATTTTTCTAGTATACATATATAATAAATGTTAATTTGGTCTTTAGCTTTTTATCCTATTTTTGATTACATATTCCAAAAACTGCATGCTATTCTGTGTTTGTAAATGTGTTGATTATGTGATTTTGTTTCATTGTTTGTTGTTAATGTTCCGAGTACTCGGTTCGAGTACTCGAACCGTTTATAACCTTTGTTAATCAATAGTTTAAGTGTGGGCTTTCCTGTTGCTTTATTCGTTTTTACTTTATTCATTTGTGTAAAAATACGGATATGAAAGGCTTGTTCAGACAATCAATTCAAAATTTTAGACGTAAGGCGGCATCTGTTATATTGGGCGATTCTTTTGACAGTATGACCGGCTCCGGTCCTATTCCGACTTTTCGTTCAGGTGCTATATCCGTTAATACAGAACAGGCCATGCGTTTTACGGCTGTATATGCGGCTATTCGTTTGCGTTCTGAAACGGTCGCATCTCTTCCTAAGGCTGTCTTTTCTATTGATGATAACGGGCGACATGATGCTAAGCAGCATAATGTATATAAGCTGATCAAATATAAGCCTAATGGATTTATGAACGTATTTACTTTCTGGGAATATGTCAATTCATGCCTGGAGGGGTGGGGTAATGCTTATGTAATTATCCGTCGTGATTTTCGAGGCGATCCTATTGAGCTTATACCGGTGCATCCCCGTCTTGTAACCGTCGTGTTCCGTAATGCCCGCAAATGGTTTATCGTTGTGGGTAGCCGTTTTTTTGATGGTACTTATGCTGATGAAGACATGCTTCATTTTTTCGGTATGTCGGAGGATGGAATAACCGGTGTTAATCCTATTGTCTACAATGCATCTGCTATAAGTTGTGGTATTTCAGCTCAGGATTTTGGGAATGAATTTTTTGAACAGGGGGGAAATGTCAAGTCAGTACTGGAGACTGAAAAAACGATGGGAGCGGATGTCGCCAGAGATTTTGCGAAAAAGTTTAATCAGACTAAAAATTTTGGCACTCCAATCCTGGATCAGGGGGTTAAATACAAACAGGTGGGGATAGCACCAGAGGCAGCACAGATGTTGCAGACTAGGACATTTGCTTTGCAAGATATTGCACGTATTTTCAATTTGCCGCCTCATATGCTGGCTGATTTGTCTCATGCTACATTTTCCAATATCGAACATCAGGATATTCAATACGCGAAGTATTCTATTCGCCCTACAGTTAAACGGTATGAACAGGAAATGGATCGTAAACTCTTTTTTGAAAACGAAATGGGAAGATATGAATCGAAGTTTAATTTGAATGGCCTTATGCGGGGGGATATGACTAGCCGGTCTAACTTTTACCATAATGCTGTATTAGATGGCTGGTTGTCCCGTAATGAAGTGCGAGAAATGGAGAATATGAACCGGAAGGAGGGGCTGGATGATATGCTTTATCCTGGCAATGAGAATATTGTAGGAAAGGAAGTTTTACCAAAAGATAAGATACAAAAATGAACCGAAAAGAAGTAGAAAAAACACGTACTATTCCTTTTACCTTTTCCGATGAAACACGGGATACTTATGGTACGGTACTACGGGCAGATAAATGGGATCTTAGACGGTTTAACCGTATAGGAGTTGCTTTTTATAATCATAATGGCAGGGGTAACGATCCGGATCAGACTATCGGCACGGCTCGCGCATGGATAGAAGGTAAAAAGCTACTCGGTGAAATTACTTTTGAATCCAAAGATGTTAATCCATTGGCAGAGAAAGTATTTCGTAAAATACTTGCAGGAACGCTCAAAGCCGTATCTGTAGGATTTATGCCGTTGGAGCGTGGTGAGTTTGGTAAGGGTGACGAAGCAGTTGGAGAAAAAAATGAAACATATTACTATGGTCGCTGTGAACTATTAGAGATATCTGTCACTCCACTTCCCGCAAATAAAAATGCCTTAGTTAGGTCTATTGGTGCTGATCCTATAGGCGAAACTATGGAGAGAATGAGTATCGATGGTGAATTTGACAGAATAGAAGATGATGCGCCACCGGCAGATACTGCATCAGAAAATAGATGTGATGAATTTGAAGAGGATAGCGCCTTGGCTATGGCTCTGGATCTTAATGCTAGATACGTTTTGTTAAATAATTAATATGCAGTGTGATGAGAAAAAAACATGAAGTAAAAAAAGAACTTGACCAGAAGCGGTCTGAAATGAATACGCTGCTGGCAGACAAGGAAAAAAGAGAAGAATTCCGATCTGTTGCTGAAGAAGTCGAAAGACTGACGGATGAGCTGAACGCTATTCTTATTGATGAAGCGGCGGAACGGGCAGCGGCATCTTCTGAGGCTGAGACTAACAACTTTCGTAAAGTTGCCAAAGAATTCAGCTTTGCGAAATTTATCCGTGAAGCTTCCGGCGAAAACGGTTCTACGCTTACAGGTGTAGAAGCTGAAATGGCTCAGGAAGCAGAAAAAGAAGCGAAAAGATGCGGTTATAAGTTGGAAGGTGTAGGGCTTCCTTCGGCTCTTTTAAATAGCCGGATGCAAGTGATGGCTCGTGAAGAAGGAGATGGGGCTAGGGCCACTGCTTTTGGTGGTCAAAATGTCACAACTCCTGCTGATGGTGGTTATACGGTAACATCTCAGATGATGTACCAGGAAGCTCTTCGTAAAAGATTGATCCTTGTTCAAACCGGAGCCACTTATGTCGGAGGCCTCGTGAACAATGTGGACCTGATCCAAGGCGAAGCCGTTACCATGGGGTGGTTGGAAGAAAACGAAGAAGGTGAGGACTCAAAAAAGGCATTTAGCAAAGTGTCTGTAGCTCCGATGCGTTGCTTTGCCAATGTCCCTATTTCTCGCCAGTTGACTATCCAGTCCAGCTTGGATATTGAACGTATTATCATCAATGATATCATGGCGGCTCATGCCGAACTGTTAGAGACGGCAGCCCTTAAGGGTAGTGGAACCAAGGAGCCTCTCGGTATCCTAAATACTGATGGTATCGGAGCTGTGGCTATAGACACCAATGGAGGTAGTCTTACATTTCAGAAAGTTGTGGAACTTGAAACAGCCATTGCTTTAAAAAATGCAGACGTATCCTCTATGGCTTATGTAACCAATGCGAAGGTGAGAGGTGCCGCTAAAACAACGCTGAAATCAGCTAACATTCCGGGGTATCTCTGGGATAATGGTGAAATGAATGGCTACAGAGCTTTGGCATCAAATATTGTGCCGTCTGATTTGACCAAAGGAACGGCAGCATCCAAATGTTCGGCTCTAATCTTTGGTGACTGGTCTAATTTGTGGATTATGGGCTGGGGTGGTCTTGATTTTATCATTGATCCGTATACCCTTAAAAAGTTCGGTGCCTACGAAGTAACGTTGAATGCTTATCACAACATCTTTGTCAAACGCAAAGAATCCTTTGCTGCTATCAAGGATATAATAACCGGTTGATATGTGGATAGAATTTTTAAAGGCTAAAGCAGGGTTGGCTTATTTTAAAGGGGATAAGGTCAATATCCCCGATGAAGAAGCCCGAAGGCTTATAGAAGGTGGTTTTGTTGTTCCTGTGGAACATGTAAAGGTAGAAAGTGATCTGCCTATAGACCTTCCTGGTCGTACCGCTCTTATTAAGAATGGTCTTATCACCAAGGCTCAGGTTCTTGATTCAAGGGTAACCTTGACAGAGATTCCGGGAATCGGTGAAATCATGGCAAATCAGATCATTGAACATCTAACGAAAAAGTAGTTATGACTATAGAAGAATGTCCCGTTACCGTGGACGATTTAAAAAAACAGTTGCGACTTCCGCTTGATGATACGTTGAAGGACGCGCTTGAATTGAATCTGCTAGCTGCTGCTGAATACATAGAAGATTTCTGTGGAAGGAAATTCGATACATTCGAAAGCGGTGTTCCGGCACAATTGAAACAGGCCATTCTTTTAAAGGCAGCATCTCTTTTTGAAAATCCTACGGATCAGTTAGATGAACGTACAACGGCCTCTCAGAGGTTAGCTAATCCGCGAAAATGGCAACAAGAAATTACAAAGTAGGAAACTTTACAGAGATGGTTCTGTTTTTGAAGCCGGAACGTAGAATCTCTGAAACCGGAGCTTCCGAAACTGTTTATGTGGAAGCGGCCAGAAGATTGTGTGAAGTGCAAGATCGTCTGGCAGCATCGGAAGTCATAAGTGATGCAATGTCTGAAGTTCAAACTTATTCTGTGGTTACTTGGATGGTAAAAGAAATAACAACAGAATGGAGGGCGGAGTATAAAGGTGATCGATATTATATTGTTCGGACTATAAATGAACAAAGGGGAATTTCTAGGTATGAATTAAGAAGGGAGGACTTATGCAACGAATAAATAAAGAAGTGTATAGAATACTGGAGGCCGCATTGCCAAACAAGACCGGAATTTATCCGGCTTTCGCAATTGATGATGTTCGTTTTCCGTTCGTGGTTTACAATTGTGACTCCTTCGCTCCGGAACGAACGAAAGATGGCACGTACAGATATCGCATGCAGTATTCAGTAGAAGTCTATTCCGACAAATTCGACCAATCGGACAACCTGGCCGATAGAGTGATGAAGGCGTTTGATGAAATGGAGAGCGAAATCATACGTCGGATTACTTTAACGGAAGGGGCTTCAGTACATGACGAATCGTTCTGTCATATTTTGAAGTTTGAACTTTTGGTATATGAAAGTCAATAAGTATCGTGATGATCTGATAGATTTGGACGATAGCGAGATTAGAGATTTTCTTGCGAAGCTTAAGGACCCGTCGAAAACAAGATTGCTAAAAGTGCAATTAAAAAAGTCGATGGCTCCGATGGTAAAAATGACTACGGAACAGTTTCGAAAGAAGTATAAAAGTGTTGGACGATGGGAAGCTCAGGTTACCAAGAAGGGGAAGATAAAGAAGAAGATCAGGAGAGTGGCCAAGGCTATAACCAAATTAAAAAACGGGTTTTTGTTTGGTAAAGTCCATATAATGGACAACTATAAAGTCAAATGGCTTGAGATGGGTACCGATGAAAGACAGACTAAAGGACACCGAAATATCGGATATTATAAGCTTAGTCCTACAGCTAAACGGAAATACATACTTCGTACAGGAAAACCTGGATATAGAGGATATGTAAAACCGGGCAACTTCTTTCGTAAATCAAAAGGACTCACTTTCGGAAAGGTCGTTGATTTGCTTAGGAAAGGTATCGGAAATGTAATAAAAGAAATAACAAGTAAAAAATAAAAAATCATGGCAAGAAAAAAAGGTGATTATATTGAGGGAAGAGACCTCATGTTATATGTCGATGTGAGTGCCGATGGCTTAGATCCGACTTATAAGCCTACTGCTGCTGCTACTAGCCATACGATTAGTTACAGTGGCGAAACGAAGGAGCGCGTAACGAAAGATACCAGTAACGGGGCCTTCTCGGAAAAATCGGTTACGAAACTGTCGGTTTCGATAAACTGTGAAGCATTGGTAGTGTTTGATGCCGAATGCGGATACGATAAACTGTTAGAAATCTTCAAGTCACGTAAGAAAGTAAAGTTGAAATACGGCTTTACTCAGGAAGAATCAGGAGACAAATACGAAGAGGGTTTGTTTGTTATAACATCTCTTGAACAAACTTCATCCGCGGAAGACGATGCTACCTATACCGCTACATTTGAAAACTCGGGGAATGTGGAAACTAAAAATAAAACGGAATGAAAAAGAATGTGATAACAATAAACAAGGTGTCATACCCATGCCGTCTGACCATTGGAGCAATGGTGAATTACAAACGTGCTACCGGAGAGGACTTTTCGAAGTTTTCGGGGGATGATATGGAGAAGCTGAGCATTGTCGTATTTGAAGCTGTGAAAAGTACATGCCGGGCTGACGGTGTTACATTTCCGTACAAAAGCCATGAAGATATAATGGATTATATCGATATGGACCAGGCAACAACAATACTGGGTGTGCAGGCTGACGAAAAAGAAAACACGGAGGCAAAAAAAAACTAAGCATTGCCGAATTAGTAGGTATTGCTGTAGGGCAGATCGGGATAGGGCTGAGAGATGTATATGAGTTGACAATTGACGAATGTGCCGACATCGTCAAAGCTTGGTCTGCCATACAGGAAAACAAGCGTCGCACATCGTGGGAACAGGTGCGTTTCTTGGCGCAGTGCATGCTTTCACCCTATTCTAAAAAAAAGTTGACTCCTACCGATATCGTCCGGTTTGACTGGGATGAAAAAGAAGGCAGGAGCAGCGACAAAAAAGAAGTACCGACAACAGCCGACATTGAACGTATACGGAAGATGTTTGGTGATTCTTGATTTAATTAAACATGAACGATCTAGTATATACCATTAAACTTGACTCGAAAGGAAATCTTTCGGCGGCAACGGAGGCTTTGCAACAATCTCTTGACAAGGTGCAAGGGAAAGCAAGGAAAGCCAGCGGCATGATGCGCCAGATGATGGATATAAGCAAAAAGCTGGATACAATGCGTCTGGATAGCCTAGTAAACAATGTACGTAACGTTGTTGACAGTCTGTCATCAATAGGGAGTGTCGGAAGCGGGTTTGAACAGTCGCTTGCGGATCTTTCGTCCATTACCGGACTGATAGGAAAGGATTTGGACACTATTGCTAAGGCTGCTCGTGATACTGGTAGGGAATCTGGATTGGGAGCCAAGGGGGCTGTAGATGCTTTTGCATTGCTTGCTTCGCAGATACAGATAGACAAAATAGGAATGCAGGGATTAATGCAGTTACAAAAAGAAACTATTACATTATCTCATGCATCAAATATGAGCATGGCTGATGCAGCAACGGCTATGGCGGCAACGATAAACCAGTTTGGGCTGGGGGCCGGAGAGGCCAATCGGGTAATCAATGTGCTGGCTGCTGGTTCCAAATATGGCGCATCGGAAATCATGGACCTTGCCCAGTCGTTTAAGGTGACCGGCTCGGTAGCTGCTTCTGCTGGTCTGACAATAGAACAGACGGCTGGCGCATTAGAAGTACTTTCACAAAGTAATTTGAAGGGGGCGGAAGCCGGTACGGCATTACGAAATATTATTGTTAAGCTGCAGACGCAACTAGGTGTCGATTTATCAAAAACAGGTTTGGGAGCGGCATTGTCTGATTTGCAACCTAGGCTCCAAGATGTCACATACTTAGCTAAACTGTTTGGCGCAGAAAATTTGGCTGCAGCTCAATATCTGATTACGAATGCGAATGCTGTCAATGAAATGACTGCAGCCGTAACGGGAACGAATGTAGCTCAGGAGCAGGCTGCGATCCGGACGAATACGGTTGCGGAGAAGATGAAGGTAATGCAAGCGTCGGCTGATGAGTTAAAGATCAAGTTGTTTGATATGACAGGCGGACTTATAGGATATAGTAGTGTGATCGGAGAGCAGGCGTTTGCATTAGCCCAGCTGGCACCGGCGTTTTCGATGGTGAAAGGAGCGGTTACCGGTACGTTTGGGGGATTTGCTAAATTATATAGTGCTATTAAAATAGCCAATACACAGCTTGTTTTAGGGGCAAAATCCGGAAATCTATTTATTACTGCTTTAACAGGGATGTTGGCAGGATTAAGCTCTCTTTCTACGATTGTAGGAAAAGGAACAAACCTGCTTGCTGATTTTTCTACCATATTAATATATAATAGAAATGCGCTGAAATCTATACCTGGTAGCATTATGAAATTTGTTTCAGCACTTTCGTTGCAAAACGTTGCAGCTAAAGCGGCAACAGTCAGTATGGCCGCTTTGAATGTCGTAATGAGTGCTAATCCTGTTATATTTATAGGCGCTGCTATAGTTGCACTGATAGGTTCTCTTGTAGTCTTGTATAATAAATGCGAATTGGTCAGAAAAGCAGTAGATTGGTTATGGCTTTCGTTTAAATCCGGAGCGGCTATAATGTGGAGTATGTTTGTTTTGCCGTTTAAAGAAGCCTTGAATTATATTGTAAAAATAGCATCCGGAATCGGGAAATTATTAGGGTTTAAATCAAAAGGAAAAATAGAGGTATTACCAAAAGTTGAAGGTGAAGTTGGCAGCAAAGGTGATAACAAAGTTGTGCCTAAGACCGATACCAAGGAGATAGAAACCATATCCAAACTTACCAAAAAAATTGAAGAACTAAAAAAACTACAGAATGATGCGTCGCTAGAGCATGCTATTGCCATTGAGAAAGAAATACAGCTTTATCAAAACAAGCTCGACTTGATGAAAAAACAGATATCAGCTAGCGTTGAACAACAAGGACGTATGGATACAATAGCCGGTTTGACTGAACGTATTAACAAACTACGTGCAGATCAGGAAAACGCATCATTGGGACAGGCTATCAATTTGGAAAAGGAAATCGCGTTGTATCAGGAAAAGCTGGATTTGATAAAGAAACAAATTGTTGCCGGGACAATGGGGAATATAGCCAAACCGAAATATACCGAAGAATTGAAAGCACCGGAAATAAAACCGTTTTCCGTTCCGCCTATTATGATACCCCTAAAGATCGATGAACGGTCTATAGCAAGGGTGAATGAGCGAATAGCAAAAGAATCTTCTGATATAATTCGGGAGATGGAGATTACAGCTGAGCAGATCAAAGGTATTGTTGCCGGAAGCGTGCAGAGTCTTGCGCAAGGATTAGGTGAGGCGATTGCATCTGGAAGCGGATTGGAAGTTATGAAGTCTTTGCTTATAACTGTTATGGATATGCTTCAACAGTTTGGTAGTGCTCTGATCGCAGCCGGTGTTGCAGCAGATGCGTTTAAATCGTTATTTGCAAATCCTATTGCCGGTATAATTGCAGGTAGTGCTCTGATCGCAGCTACGGCGGCAGCCAAAGCAGCTCTGCAAAATGCTACGGCTTTTGCTGCGGGTGGTATTGTCTCCGGTCCAACTTTGGCATTAGTTGGAGAGTATTCCGGAGCTTCTAATAATCCTGAAGTCATAGCTCCTTTGGACAAACTGCGTTCTTTGATAGAGCCTGCACGTCCATCATTTGAAGGGTTGTATCTTGAAACGAAGGTAAGAGGTAAAGATCTTTATGTCGCTCTTCAAAGTGTAGAACGAACAAATAACAGGACGCGATGAGTAAGCAATTGAGATATAAGGGAGGTTTTTATAGCCAGAGTCAGATCTTGTACGAAGTTGAGATCTATCAGGAGGGTTATTCCGGTATTGTGTCGGATATAGCATTTTGCGATGAACCATTAGAAATTGAATGGCCGGAAACTGATAAGTTGGAACCAGTACAATCCAGCAATGCGACATTGCAGCTCTATTCGGATAACGATCGTCAATTTGTGGATCTTTATACCATAGAAGCTGGAAGTGTCCGTATGGATGTTTTTAAGAACGGGGAACTATACTGGTCAGGGACGCTAGATCCTGAATTATACGAAGAACCATTTGCATATAAGAGTGATTATGGTGTAGAAATAACATTTGCGGACATGGCTATATTGGATCGTTTGAGCTGGATTAAAACTGGTTTTATGACTATCCGAGGAATTATTCAAGAAGCATTATCCCGTTCCGGAATCAGATACGAATCCATCAGTGAATATATCAGTACCAAATTATCTGAATATGGCACAGAAAGCTTATTGGATGCTATTTCGGTCAATCTGTCCAATTTTTTCGACGAAGATGGAGAAGCAATGACCATGCGGGAAGTGCTGGATGAAACGCTGCGCCCTTTCGGGATGCGTCTTATTCAAAAAGGAGGCGATATCATTTTGTATGACCTTAATCATATCCATACATCATTTACTCCGGAAGCTATAAGATGGTGCCGGGATGATTCTACGCTGGGAGTTGATAAGGTTTGCAATAATGTAAAGCTGACATTTTCGCCTTATGAGAAAACTGAATTAATGAATGGAAGCGTCGATCCTAAAACAGTAGGAAGCGGGCAGAAACTCACTACAAGAGTATACACGGAATCTAGTAGTCAAGAAATCGGATTTTACACCTATCTGTCTGATACTGCGAAAGGCTTGGAGAAGAACGATAAGGCGAAGTTTTTTAAAATAGAACCCGTTTTTTCCGGATCGGAAGAGGCTGGTGTTGCCTGGACGATCCAGACATTCGGAAATGGCATAGGACCGTATCAGAATTATATACAGAATGCAACGTCTACCATTGGCAGTATGCTTTTTAAGGTCCCTGATACTCCTTATCTTGCCTATATAGGGCTTGATAGAAGAAATTACAAATTGAAACTGAACATCTCTTTGTTATTCGATGTCAGATATAATCCTTTTGAAGAAGCTCAGGTCTTGAACGAAGAAGGAAACTGGGATCGTTTGAAGAACTGGTGTAATTTTGCTTATGTGCCTTTTATACTTACGCTTCGTGATGCTGAAGGCAAGGCTATTTATCATTGGCAAAACAAAGGGGTGAAAGATAGTAACAGTTATGCCAGGATAGATTGCCGATGGGTTGCCGGAGAAGGAACCTGGGGCGATGCTTGGATGTGTTGGTATCAAGGAAACAGAAAAAACGAAACCGGATTGGGGGGATGGCAAAAAAACAAACAAATCATCGGCTATTACCGTGGTGATAAATTGCCTGTTTTGTTTGATAAGATGGATCCTGCAGAATATGTAGATATGCCGGACAAGCCCGGTTACCTGGAACTCCAGATAGGTGTAGGTGTACCATGTTATGATTATGGAGATAAAAATCACTGGCAATTAAGAGATGATATTTATCCGATCACACGCTGGGTACTTTATAAGGATCCTACCATTGTCATTGTTGATAAAAATGGGAAACAGATCAGTGCGGAAGATGTTGAACATAATGCCTGGATAAATCGATCAGCCAAAGAAGAACTTAAAATAGATACGATACTGGGTACTTTAAAGGAGCCTTCCCCTGCGGCACTGGGTCAATTTTTCCTTACATCGGACAAATCAGTGAAAAATACATTTTATCGTGCGGGCGTAACCGATCAGTTGGAACGTTTACTTATTGGTACTGCATATAGTAATTATGCGAAAAGACATAATACTTTGTCTGGAACAGCTGATCTTTTACCGTCTTTTGCAATATACACTGATGTCAATGAACCGGGTAAATATATATTGTTAAGCGAAACACAAAAGCTAAACTCTGATGAAAGTGAAATATTAATGGCAGAATTTGATGCTGATAATTATGAAGGAGTAGAATTCGATGAATAAGTATACCTGCATAGAGAAAAAATATCCGGCTATCCCTCGAAGCAAACGACGCAGAGAGACCGGAGAAGGTACTACTCTAAGAGATGGTACAACTGCTTTGACAATTGCCTCAGGTAGTGGTTACGGTGTGACGGATCACAGCCAATTAACCGGCGTTGTAAATATAGAGGATGATTATGCACCGGAAGAAACTGCTATCCATCTTACGGGAAAGGCTGCTGATAATTTAAAGAAGTTTGCCGAACTTGAAATAATTGAATCAACTGATACCGAGACTGAACCTAGCGACAAGAACCTTTATACGGCGTTAGCTGTTTTAACTCATTTCCTTCGAAAAGACGCTCCGGACGTGGCCGAAAAACTTTTGAAATTTTTGGAAGGTGCCGAGTTTGGGATATTTGAATCGGGCCCTATTACCGGTACGGGTGGGAAGATATGGGCAAATGGCCATGCAGAATTAGCCTCCTTGTTGTTACGTGGATGGTTGGAGGTTCCGGAAATCCGGTATAATCGTGTCCAGGTTGTAGGTGGCGAGTTGTGGGTTACAGACGGGGCTAAGTTTGATACTGTTACTCAAAGCGGTGATCTGTTTAATATAAAGATAAAGCTGGAAGAAGGTGAGTTGGTCACTTTCTGGGTGGGTGACATTTTAAAAGGCGTATATCATGATAAATCGACGGACGGAAAGTTCAAAGGTTTCCGGACATTGTGGTTCCGCGTTACAGCCGTGGACCAGACTAACCAAACCATTACAGTAGCCTCCCGTTATCCGGGAGATTCAAAATATAATCCGGTTAAATATCTGGAAGTTGCCCGGATCGGCTCATTCACGGAGGCTAGCCGTCAGCGGTCAATATTGATTGATAGCAAAGAAAACTGTATTACATTTCTGGATCACGTTAATACCTGGGATATAACTCCCAACATGGAAGTATGTTGGCTGGGACGTAAGGATCGTACTATTCCGGGGGTACCGTCGACGGCCGGGTATAATGCTAAATTGTCCAACATCATCATGTCGGGTAAGATATTTCAATATGATGAAATATCTGGTACCGATTACCTGGTTCCGATTGACAAAGGTACGTATGTAGATGGCCAGCGTTATGCTTATTATGACCGGGTATCGGCACCCGGAGGGTTATGGCTTTGCATAAATGAATCCGGAACTACTTCTGCTCCTGTGACGGGTAGTCCTGACTGGTTGTTACAAGTTTCTGACGGAGCAAGTCTTACGCCTACCGGTAATTGGAATTCGGGAACTACTTACAGTAAAGGTCAAATAGTTTATCTTGATGGTGATTCTTTTGTTTATACTTCCAATACACCAAGTTCTGGTATTCGTCCTAAGCGTAATCCTGGTGGTTTTTTAACGACCGGCGGGAAGCAGTTAACGACTGGTGGAAAACGATTATATACCGGCGATCCTTACCATCCGTGGCAACTATTGGCCGAAGCCGGAAAAGATGGCTTTTCTATTGTTGTGCAATATTCTGCTGATAAAATAAATTGGCATGATACATTTAATCCTGATGCTGATAAGTATATGCGCCAGCTTCAGAAAGATGGCTCTTGGACTGAGGCCATGCAGATTGTTGGTGAAGATGGTCAAGAATCGCCTTATACAAGTTTTCAGTTTGCAGTTAATTCCAGTTTAACAGATGCTCCAACATCTGGATGGCAAGATGCTCCTCCGACCGTTGGTCAAGGAGAATATCTATGGATGAGATCGGGGCTTGTTGTTCCTCCGGCCACAGGACCGGAATCATGGACTGCCGTCAGAATAGGAGGAGTAAAAGGAGACAAAGGTATTAACTACATAACCGAAGATTATTCTCCCTATAAAGAATATAAGGTGGGTGATGTTGTCCCGTTTAATGGTGGGAAAATTTATTGTAAAAAGGATAATATAGGTCAAACACCGGTTCCGTTTTTATCAACCGGAGGAAAGTTGCTGAAGACCGGGAATTTTTATCTCTTATACAAACCGTTAGCTGTTAATACAATAAACTCTGAATATTGGGAAATCTTTGTTGATAGACCTGTTAAAGAAGAAATCGAACAGACGTTTACAACATATTTTGTAGGCAGTCCTAATGTGACACCACCCACTCCGATCCTGACAGGTAATAGTCTTGGATGGTCAACAACTGTGCCGACTACGTTTAATTGGGTGAGCCAAAAACGTGCCATCTCAATAGCAAGTGGATCGTGGAGTAAACCGGTCCGGATGACGGCCGAGGATGGGAAAGATGGACTTAATGCTACAACAAGATGGTTGACATCAACAACGGCTGTTGTACGATTTAATTCTATTGGAAATCCTACACCATCCTCCGTTGTGGTCTCATGCAAAAAACAGACCGGCATATTACCGGTTGAAGCATGTTCGGATTTGTATTTGACCTATAGAACATATGCTGATACAACTTACGTGAGCCAAAGCACGCCGACAAAAACAAGCTCTGTAACAATAGGTAATCTCCGGACGGACGGGGTTTATTATGTACGTGGTTACGAAAAAGAGTCAGATGCAAAGGCTTGGAATGGAAACTTTACAACTGAATTTACCATTACTCACGCTAATGATGGCGAACAAGGAGAGCGAGGCTTGACAGGCGCATCTCCCCGTGTGCGAGGGATATGGGATAAAAGTGTATCAGACTATGTATGGAATAATCAATGGCGGGATATTGTATTTGTTAGCGTCAATGGTGTTAATCAACAATATGCAGTAAAAGCCGAGGGGGCGGTACCAGCAAATATTAATCCAACGACAGATGCTGGTAAGTCTTACTGGGAACCGGCACAACAATTTAAATTTATTGCGACAGATTTGCTTTTGGCGGACAAAATCAAAGCAGATATGATTGACACAGATGATTTAATATGCAAAAACATAAGAACATCAACATCTGGAAATAGGATTGAAATATTTCCTAATGGAGATAATACAATGTTGAAGGGTATTGATTCAAATGGCAGATTAGTTTTAGAAGTCGGTTTTTTTAATGATTCTTTAGGCATTAATCCTGTAGTCAATATCACTAATTATGATAATTCAAACAATATTACGGCCTATTCAAGGATTTATGCTGGTTCAGGAGAGTTTGTAAGAAAGGGATCTGATGGAGTTTTATACTCCTTGGGGATTAGAAAATGTTTTAGTTCAAACAAAATGACTATAGTGGGACCATTGCCAAACGCATCAGAGGCAACTTATCCGGAAATGTATATGACATCTGATGGTACAGTAAAAATGAAAACATAATTGAAATGAAAGTAATCTACAACAGCCTAATCCCCTTCAAAGGATTCTCAGCGATTAATCTATTCGGGGTTATATTTGCCCGAAAAGAATACAAAGAATTAAGTCAGCGCGTACTTAACCATGAGGCTATTCATACAGTCCAAATGAGAGAGATGTTGTACATCGGCTTTTATCTCTGGTATCTGGTCGAATGGATAATCAAATTATGCCGGTATGGCCGGAAGGCTTACGAGAATATCTCATTTGAACGTGAAGCCTATACATATCAGTATGATTATACCTATTTACATCGGCGAAAGCATTTTGCTTGGTGGAGAAGAGTGATAAAAAAGTGAATCAAATAATAACAACTAAAATTGAAATATTATGGCAGATGTAAGTTTAAACGGACTGAAAGTAAAGACAGACTCATTACCTAATGATTGGTATGTGTCGCTGATCAATCCGAAATCCGACGAACCGGCAGAAATTATGACGGTGGCAAAATTTATGGAACTTTTTACGAATAAACAACCGGAAGCAACTGATGATAGCCAGGGTCTTATTTCGGGTAATGTGTTTAAAAACATGATGAAAATAAAAAATGATGTTGCTGATGCGAATGAAGCTTTAAACACAGGTTATTATGGAGTTGGCCCCAATTTTGAATCATTGCCTACAAATGCCTACAAATATGGTCTATTGATTGTTTTTAAGGCAGATGGAGTAACACAAATATATATACCTAGCAGTACAAATCCATCAGGAGGAGTTATATATTTTCGTCAAAAATGGACCCAGCCCTCTATGGCGGATGTTCCGTGGTTAATGATACAACCAGCTACACTTTCGTCGTATTCTAATGCTCTAACAGAAGCGATTTCAGCCTCTCCAGTACTGGAGAGCAGACAAGTCGGATCCGACTTGTCTGCAGAACATCTATATCAAATTCTTCTTCCATCTTGTCTGGGCAGGATGGATCGGATGGTTCAACACCAGTTAAAAGTGAACCACAGGAACAGTATGTCTGGTCGATTGACAAAATCGGCCGCGCTGTCCTGGAACTACAGGCAGAAAACAAGAGACTTAAACAAATCCTCAATATCTCTGACGATAGCGAGGTACAACAAATGTAACCTTCCGAGGGCGGGACCGCCCCGGTTAATTAATTAAAAAACATTATGGCAGATAATATAGATAAGGCATTAAATGGACTTGGTTTAAAGACAGATTCCCTACCGAATGATTGGATGGTAACAATAGTTAATCCTAAATCCGGTGAACCGGCAGAAAATATGACGGTGGCTAGGTTCTCCGAATTGTTGGCAAACAAAATGATTCCTTTGTTAAAAATCAATGAATTAAAAAAAGGGATGAATTTTGTCTCATTTTCATTAGCAAATGGAGAGAGTGTAACATTGGGTAAAATACATGGATTGTGTACAATTATTCATGGTTGGTCAAGTTCCAGATGTTGCGTTGTATTAGTCAACTCATATAACGGGACATTTGATTATGTAGCTGGTAAAAAATTGGAGGATGTTCCTTTTAACTTTGAATTTGTGGGGGATAGTAATTCACCCAAAGATCTAAAGATAACATCTACATATACAGATAATCCCGGAGGAAAAACCACTTTTAATTTTGCTTATCAATATATTTATTAACATTTATAATATCTGCCATAACCTTTTCTAAATTTATTAATTAACCGGGCATGTGCCCACAATACGAAAAAATATGGCAGATATAAATAGCTCAGATCAAGCTTTAAATGGACTAAAAGTAAAAACGGATGCCTTACCGAATGATTGGTATGTGACATTAGTTAATCCCCAAACAGGAGAACCGGCTGAGAATATGACGGTAGCTCGATTTGTTGAATTGCTTACAAGTAAAATACCTAATGCAACGGAAGATGCCAATGGGTTGATGAGCAAAAATCTTATCCCCTATAATGGTATTTGGCAAATAACACTTGAAGAAGGGGAGGAATATGATTTAGGGAAATATAGTTTCTGTAGAGCATTTACTGTAACATTTCCGAACGAAGGAGTAGTCGGCTTTTTTGTTGTAGACTTATTTTCTAATTCTCATTTGATTTATGGCGGAGGTTCTTTTTCTGCAACATATGGAGAGTCAAATAGAGTGTCTCTAGGAAGAAAGGAAACAGCTGGTAATGTTTTTATTTGCAATAAATTATCAAGAGCTATAACAATTGGAATAGTGTAAAATATGGATAAAAATACAGAAAAACGATACTATCTCAATCGAGATAGACAGAAGCTTATAGAATCCTTACAAGCCTCTGATTATAAGATTATCAAAGCGACAGAATATGCAGCCTTGGGGTTGGAATGTGAATATGACCTTAATGCTTTGCACCATGAACGACAATCTATTCGGGACCAGATCAATTTGCTTGAAGAAAAAATCGTTGAGCTGGACGAACTGAAAGGAGGAGCAGGGAAAGAATAGTTCAAAACGCAAAAATGTTGAAATAAAAACCACCTCCAATACATCGCAATAAAGGGGGTGGTTTAATCAGAAAAACAAGAACTTAGATGTTCTTTAAATATTAACAAAGATATGGACATTAATAGTATAGCAACAATTGTGGCAACCATACTAGGGTCTTTTGGTGGCTTGGAGTTTTTTAGATGGCTCGGAAGCCGAAAAAAAGATAACGTGGTTTGGCTGGAAGAGCGTATAACCCAACGAGATTTAAAAATAGATGCCCTTTATGTAGAGTTGCGTAAAGAACAGTCTGATAAATTGAATTGGATACATAAATACCATGAATTAGAATTGCTATACAAAGAAGCGGAATGGAACAGGTGTAATGTCCGACCTTGTGAAAGAAGAATACCTCCAAGAGGAGAGATGAATAAAACTATAAACGATATAGAAGATGAGAAGAAATGAATTACCTAGAGGGTTGAGAAATAATAACCCCGGAAATATCAGGCGTAACAGTGACGTATTCCAGGGTGAAATTAACCCTAGCCGGGACAAAGAGTTTAAGCAGTTTAAGAACATGGCTTACGGTTATCGAGCGATGTATAAAATCCTGTCGAACTATTATAATAAATATCAGCTGAACACAATCAGAAAGATGATCAGCCGCTGGGCACCGGAAAACGAAAACAATACGGCTGCTTATGTGTCATTAGTCAGTAGCTATTCTGGCGTCGGACCCGATGACCTGATCAGCTTCGATCGCGAACAGATGATCCGGATTGTTGCCGGAATGAGTCGTGTCGAGAATGGGATAGAGGCTGTTATGTCGGATGTCATAGCTGGGTGGAATCTACTATGAAAGCCTGGCACGTCATATTGTTGTTGATCGGTCTGGTGGCAAGCTTCTTTACCGGATACCACATTCGAAGAACTGATGCGAAGAACGTACAAGTCAAACGTGATACAGTAATAGACACCTTGAGAACAGTTTTGCCGATTCCTTCTTTTGAAATTGAATTAAGCGAGGTTGAGATACCTTATCCAATTATTGTTAAAGAGAAAGGGCAGGATAGGGTTGATACGATATATGTTCCGGTTCCAGTGACACAGAAAGAATATGTATCGGAAAACTATCGTGCTTGGGTTTCCGGTTATAACGCGGCTTTGGATAGCATATACGTTTTCCCAAAGACAGTTTATATTACACAAACAATGCCTGCTCGTAAGTGGGGATTGGGGGTTGTCGGAGGCTATGGTATTGGCCGATATGGTTTTTCTCCTTATGTTGGGGTAGGAGTCTATTATAAAATATGGTAGCGAAATAGCTTTTTGTTCATAAGTCTTCTTTTGGGGTTGGGAAGTAAAATAAAAGCCCCCCAAACCAAAAATTAAAACGGACCGGGAAGTTGTTTTAATTTGCGTTGCACGGCTGGGAGGCTCTAAAGTCTTTTGGCCGTGCTTTTTTATTGCCCGGCATTAATAAAACAAACAACTAATAAAAATGTTTATGGAGCGGGTAGAATTATTTTATAAAAAACTGGTCGAAGTTACATGCCTTATCTGTAAGACAGATCCGGTTATGATGTTTTCATGCAATAAAGAAAAGTTTGTAGACGCAAGAAGCTTGGTAATCATGAACCTTGTAGCTAAAAGGTATACTGATAATCATATATCGGAATTAACCGGTCTTACCCGGCAAGCTGTTAATCGGATAAGAAATACTTTTCCGGATAGATTTAACCGGAGTTGGACGCTAATAAATTACCAGCAAGAGATTAGCAAAGAATTGGCAAGGGACTAGCAAAGAAATATTTTAAGAGCAACGTACTTATAATGACGTTTGTGGTGTCTGGGATAACTCGGATATAACCATAAAACTTCATTAATATGGAAGCGGAAAAGATAATCAAAGAGAAAGAAATCGTTTATGACGATGAACACAAGGATTATGCAAGCAAAGGTGTAGCTGGTGCTGGATTGGGGCTAGGTATAGCCGGTACGGCTTTGGGTTTATGGGCACTTGCTCGCGAAAATCGTGGCGGTTTGTTCGGTGGTGGCTGGGGTGCCGGTATGCCGGAGAATGTAAATATTAATACCAATAGCGGAGGTGGAAACTCTGGCGCTGGTGCTCCAACAGCATTTCAAGCCTGGGAAAAAGGCTGTCAGGAAGCATTGCAGTTGACAAACGCTATCTGGGGACTTCATGTTTCCAGCATGCAGGCAGATTACGATCATCGTCAGACCGACATCGCTGAAAAATTTGGCTTGTGGAAGTCTCAGGTAGACGCTGACTTTGGATTGTTCAAGAGCCAGGTAGACGCTGATTTCAAATTGTATGAAAATCAACGTAATCAGTTTGACATACTGAAAGCTCAGATTGACGATCTGAAATGTCAGGTAGCAGTAGGTAACGCAGTTCGTCCGTATCAGGATAAGCTTATCATGTGTGAGATCAACGACGCTCGCAAAGATGCTGCTTACAACCTCGAACGCAGAACTTGCCGCATGATTACAGGCGAATTGGTACTGCCTAGCACTCCGACCGTAACGGGATTCCCGTCTTACAATCGTTGCTGTCAGCCAGCCGCTCCGGCTCCTACAGCTTAAAAAATGTTAGTGGCTTGTACTCCTTCGGGAGTGCTTGCCACTTCCTATTTTATCCACTAACACAATATAAAATGAGTAATAATATATTTTTAGGAGGAAATGATCCCCTTTTAGGGAGTAATCCATATACAACCAACAATCCTGCCGATATGGATGGGATGATTGATCGTTTGAGACAGCAGCAACAGATGCTGGAACAGCAGAAACAACGCCTTGTTTCCGGCCAACAACAGGCGCAACAAAGCCAGTGCCCAGTATGGGACGAAATAGATAAGCTGGTTGAAGATATGTCTGACAGCGAACGTGCAATGATGGGCAACAACGAAGAATATCAAAAAGGGGAACAGATTGTCATGTCTATTCTTAACCGTGAATACATGAAGATCATGCGGCCCATTGTAGAAAATTCCCAGGATGGCAAAAAAGCCCTTGAAACATTGTACGATCTTGTCAAAAAAATAAAGAAATCCGCTTCTGAGGAGATCAATAAAAACATGTCCCTCTTTAACGAATACACATCGCAATATGCAGATATGTCTTATGCCGAATTTCTGGAAATGAAAAAAGGTAATGAACCGAAGAAAGGAGGCAAGAAATGACGCGTGAGGAAGCAATCTATATACAACAAAGCGAATTGATCGCTGAATTGCAAAAAGAAAACGAGAGATTAAAACAGGAAAATGAATCTTTAAAAAAGCAACAGAATGGAACTAAAGCAAAACAGTCTGGAACTAAAAAACAAGTTAATTAGTTCTGTTCGCCAATGGGCAGATCAGCGCATTGATGCCTTTTTTGCAGAAAACAAACAGTTTAAACCTGTGTCTCTTTACATGAAAAGGGCTGTGAATAATCTGCTGGTACGGGAAGAAATGAAGATCGAAGGATGGGTTGATAATGCCATGCTTTTTATAGCCGATGAAAACGGAGAATATAATACAGAAACATTGTTTGACGACGCCATGACAATCTTTAAAGAGATGGAAGAGAAGCCGTTCAATACAGGTATAATCAACGGAAGTATCGGTAAAGGACAAATACGTATAGAGTTGCCTAATAACCCTATACGCTCTTTTTTATTCGGAGATATGAAAGCAATCCGTATCACGGATGCCGATTTTGAAGAGTTAAGAGCTATTATTACTGACAATTATAAATAATAAAGATGTGAATTACAAAGAGTTAATAAAGGATTATCATGCCAAGGGTTTTGGGTCCGAAAAGAAAATGTGGGAATCAATCTACGCACTGGAAGATGCTATGATGTGTTTAAAAGAAAAAGATCCGGATACATATGACGAAGCCATACGTAATTTACATGAAGTGTTTTGTGGTTCTCATTATAATGAGTGTTTTGCTCGCGAAGATGTGGCAGGAATGCACCATAAGAGTGCGAAAGGGGAGGTTATCAAAGGCGAACACTGGAATATGGAGCAAGTGGCGGCTGCTATTAAAGGGGTGAGCATACCTGGTAATACAAACATTTGGGATGTATATGTTGCCCTTAATGCAAATTGGCATGACAAAAATGTTAAATTTGCGGAGTGGTTTGGAACGGATGCCGACAGGAAGATCATAGAGGACGCTGTTAGTTTTTATTTTATGGATGAAGACGGACCCAAGGATGGGAAGATCTGGGAGTATATGTGCGCTATGGATGAATGAGATAATTAAGTATCGGTATTTATAAAACGACCGGCGATTTTCCTTATGGAGATTATTGCCGGTCGTTTATTATATCAAGCAAGGTTTTTAAGCATTTGTTGCTTTAACATTATTTTTGGTATATGTAGTCCAATACCTTTTTGTTTGCATTGTTGATGGCTGTAAAATCTTTAGTGATATACAGGTCGGTTGCTGTCATACTTTTATCGGCGTGGATCAATGCATCATTGATGGTGTTCTTGTCAATTGCAAGATCATTTCTGGCAATTGTAGCCCATGAATGACGTGCTGCGTAAAATTCAAGTCCCGGTGAACCAATTTGTTCACCAATGAGTTTTAATCCACGGTTTATCGCGGAGTTAAAGTTGCTGGCATCAGCATACATCTGATAAAATATAAAGACGCGTTTGCCGGTCATATCCCTGTATTTTTCGAACAAAATGCGTATATGCTTCGGTATCTCTATCACCGTCATAGCTTGATCTGAGCGACGGTCTTTGGTTTTGGTGCGGAAATAGGTAAGTTTTCCATCTTTGTAATCCTTGGCTTCGAATAAATCTACCGAATTGATACCCATTAGGGCAAATGATAAGATAAACATGTCTTTTGAAAGGTTAAACAAATTATTCCTGTTTGTACCTTCCGGTTTATATGGTAGATCGATTATCTTACGGATGGATGTGGCGTTTATGGCCCTTTTGGCGGCAACGTTCTGTTTCGGGACTTTAAACCGCGAGAAAGGAGCATACGGGATCAGGATTAGTCCTATATCCTCATTGTTATATTTCAGCTTTGCCCATTCATGGACGCATTTCAGGCAGCCAGTGTATAAGGATGGAGTGCGCGAACCATCAAGGGATCTTACGTATTTTTCAAGAAAAGGAACGGTCATTTCGGATATATCCATAGTATCCCTACCAATAAATTTGATCAAAGAGTTCAGCGCTGAACTATAGTTTCTGATCCCTTTCTTGTTCTTATTGTCGGTTATGTAATCTTTAAAAACTTCGATAAAATCGATATTTTTCACTTCTTTCTGGCATAAGTAGTCAACCAGACTTTCCATGGGCATGTCGGCCAGAGCGATCGATAGTTGGTTTGCCTTGTTACGGTATGACCTTATGATGTCCTCTAGTTGGTCAAGGATGGCCTGGTTCTTTATTTTGCCGGATTTTGTCAAATCTTCTTTAGATAGGTATATGCCGGTGGGCAGCCTTCGAAGTTCCCGGTTATGGGTGAGTAAAATCTTTACGGCACATGTACCATCCTTTCTCTTTTTTTGTATTTCAGTTTTAAATGTTGCCATATCTTTGCGAAATTATTACGAAACATTCGGTTGTAAATGTAATGTTTTTACGCAAAAGTAGACAAAATAAAAGCCGTAAATCGTAAAAAGAAATACGGCTTAAATCGCTAATATGTTGATTTTTAATCAAGTGGAGCATATCGGACTCGAACCGATCACCTTTAGACTGCCAGTCTAACGCTCTAGCCAGATGAGCTAATGCCCCGTTGTTTTATTTTCGAGTGCAAATATAGAGTTTTTCCTGATATTAGCACTATCTTTGTGTAAGAAATTTAGAGAAAAAGAATATGATCGTTTATAATACAACATTTAATATAGAGAATGATATCCTTGCCGAGTGTATTGAGTATCTGAAAAAGAGTTATATACCCCGTGCGGCAGCTAGCGGGTTTCTGCGGACACCTTATCTGCGTCGTATTTTACAGGACGAGACGGAGGATGCAACCAGCTATTCGGTTCAGTTTCATGTAAAGAATCCGGAAACGCTGGAGTATTGGATGCAGTCCGAAGGCCGTGACCTGCAACAGGAGCTAGTGAACCGTTTCGGAACAAAGCTGGTGGGCTTCAGTACCTTATTGGAGGAAATAGACCTGGAGTCATGACGAAAGACCGTGTCATATTGGGTATCGACCCCGGAACAATCGTGATGGGATACGGCGTTCTGAAGATTGAAGGAAATAAACCGAAGCTCGAAGCCATGGGCGTTCTTCAACTGAATAAGTACGAAGACCATTACTTGCGTTTGAAAAAGATATTCGAACGGGTACTGGCCCTTATCGACCAGTATCACCCTGACGAATTGGCAATCGAAGCACCGTTTTTCGGGAAGAACGTACAGAGTATGTTGAAGCTGGGAAGGGCACAAGGTGTCGCTATGGCAGCAGCATTGGAACGCGAAATTCCTATCTTTGAATATGCACCGTTGAAGATCAAGATGTCTATTACCGGTAACGGAAATGCAGCCAAAGAACAGGTGGCGGGAATGTTGCAACGTTTCCTGCATATCCCTCAGGAGTCGATGTTGCCTCAGCTGGATGCAACCGACGGATTGGCAGCTGCTGTTTGTCATTATTTCCAGACAAATAATCCGATTTCGGAGAAGAAGTATAGCGGATGGAAAGATTTCATGGCAAAGAATCCCGGTAAAGTACGGAAGTAAGTAGAGATTACAGCATAAAAAAACTCCGGTCCTTGGTTAACAGGAACCGGAGTTTTTTTATTGGGGAAAGAAATTATCTTTTGCCAAGTTCATGATCCAGAAGGATGGCATGATGTTCGCCGTACATCTTCAACTTGTCGACGATTGCTTTTGCTGTCGATTCTTCTTCTACCTGTTCGCGAACGAAACCATATAAAAAGTCTTTAGCTGCATGATCGTTGTCTGCTTCAGCAATATCGACCATCTTGTCAATCAGTTCTGATACATGTACTTCGTGTTTGTAGACATGTTCGAATACTTCCAGTGGAGTACCCCATGCAGTCGGAACGACATTGATCTGGTTGATGACGATGTCGCCTCCGCGGTCGATAGCGAAATCGATCATTTTGTGGGCATGTTCCATCTCTTCTTCAGCCTGTTTCCGCATCCAGTGTGCACAACCGTTCAGTCCTGCTTTCTGGAAATAGATCGACATCGACAGGTACAGGTTTGAAGACCACATTTCAGCTTCTACCTGTTCATTGAAAGCTTTTGATAAGTTCTTACTTAAGATCATAATATTTTACTTTTATTGAGTTGTATTTGTATAAAATTGGTCACAAAAAGTGTGCCAGACTATTTTATACAATACCTTGTGCCATCATGGCTTTGGCAACTTTCATGAAGCCGGCAATGTTGGCACCTTTCACATAGTTCACATAATTACCGTCCTTGCCGTGGGCGACACATTGTTCGTGGATGGCGCCCATGATCTGATGCAATCTGGCATCCACTTCATCGGCAGTCCAGGAGATATGCATGGCATTCTGTGTCATTTCCAGTCCTGAAGTAGCTACGCCGCCGGCATTAACCGCTTTGCCCGGGGCAAATAGTTGTTTGTGTTCGATAAACAGGTCGACTGCTTCGGCTGTACATCCCATGTTGGAAACTTCGGCAACGCATAATGTTTTGTTCTCGATCAGCTTACGTGCATCGTCGGCATCCAGTTCGTTCTGTGTGGCGCAGGGCAGTGCGATATCTACTTTCTGTTCCCAGGGTTTCTTACCGGGATAGAAAGTAGCGTTGGGATATTCGTCGGCATAAGGAGCCACAATATCGTTGCCACTGTTACGCAGTTCCAGCATGTATTCGATTTTATCACCCGAAATACCGTCCGGATCATAAACATATCCGTCCGGACCGGAGATGGTTACGACTTTGGCTCCCAATTCGGTCGCTTTCTTCGTTGCTCCCCAGGCCACATTTCCGAAACCGGAAACGGCAACTGTCTTACCTTTTATATCTATGCCGTGAGTTTCAAGCATTTGATGTACGAAATAGAGAGCACCGTATCCGGTTGCTTCCGGACGAAGGATCGAACCTCCGAACTCCATGCCTTTACCTGTAAAAGTACCGGTGTTTTCGCGGGCCAGTTTTTTGTACATGCCATACATATAACCGACTTCACGTCCGCCAACGCCAATGTCGCCTGCCGGAACATCGCGGTCCGGTCCCAGGTTACGCCACAGTTCCATGATGAAGGCTTGGCAGAAACGCATGATTTCTGCGTCGCTCTTGCCACGGGGTGCAAAATCGGACCCACCTTTACCGCCGCCCATCGGCAGGGTTGTCAGGGCATTTTTGAATGTTTGCTCGAAGCCCAGGAACTTCAGGATAGATAAGTTTACCGACGGGTGGAAACGGATTCCTCCCTTATACGGGCCAATCGCATTATTAAATTGTACGCGATATCCTAAATTAACTTGCACTTCACCTTTATCGTCTACCCAAGGTACACGGAAAGTAAAAATGCGTTCGGGTTCAACCAACCGTTCGATGATTTTGGCTTTCTCGAACTCTGGATGCTGGTTATAAACCTCTTCTATTGATAAAAGAACTTCTTTCACGGCCTGCAAGTACTCTTTTTCACCCGGGTGCTTTGCTTCCAGTGCAGATAAAATAACTTCTGTCTTGCTTTTAGGAATAACAATGTGTAGGCAAATGTAGCGAATCCTATGGAATGACCAAGTGTTTTGCTTACTTTTTGATAGTGAAAATTATGTTTTTGATGCATATTTTGGAATAGAGAGGGGAGGCAGAGCTTCTGAAAGAGGTTGTTCGTTTGAAGTTTTTCGGTTATTTGTGGTGATTGGGATATGATTATGTAACCTACCTAGCATATTTTTCCTTATTTTTGGGCGCATATAATTCTATGAAATCATTATGAGCGGAATACCGGACTTTCAGAACCTTGTGTTTAAAGACACATCATTCGCCAATCTAATGAATAAGCGTATATATAATGTACTGCTTATCGCTACAAAATACGACGCCTTTATGCTGGAAGACGACGGACGGGTAGATGAACAGATATTCAATGAATATACCTCACTCAGCCTGCGTTATCCTCCCCGTTTTACCCAGGTGACGACGGAAGAAGAGGCGCTTGCCGAACTAAAAGATCGTAATTTCGAATTAATCATCTGTATGCCGAATATGGATAACCGCGATATTTTTGCGGCGGCAAAGGAGATAAAGATACATTATCCGAATATCCCGATCGTGGTGCTCACGCCTTTCTCGAAAGAGGTCTCCAAACGTATTGCCAATGAAGACCTGAGTGCGATAGATTACGTATTCAGTTGGCTGGGCAATGCCGAGCTGCTGTTGGCTATCATCAAACTGATTGAGGATAAGATGAATGCACCCGACGATACGGCAAGTGTCGGGGTACAGATCATCTTGCTGGTGGAAGACTCCATCCGTTTCTATTCGTCCGCTTTGCCCCATCTGTATAAATTCGTCTTGGAACAAAGCCAGATGTTTGCAAAGGAAGCGCTGAACGGTCATCAACAGACGCTTCGTATGCGTGGCCGTCCCAAAATCAAGCTGGCCCGTACTTATGAAGAGGCTGTCCGTATTTTCAATCAATACCGGGATAATATGCTCGGTATCGTTTCGGATATGAGCTTTATGCACGACGGGGTGAAAGATCCTTATGCCGGGTATAAGTTCGGGCAGTATGTCCGCAAGACCGGATTGATCATTCCTTTTGTGCTGGAATCGTCTGAGTCGAACAATAAAGTATATGCCAAAGAGTTGGGAGCCTCGTTTATCGATAAGAATTCGAAAAGCTACCCGCAGGATTTACGTAAGAAGATCATGCAGCGTTTCGGATTCGGCGATTTTGTAATCCTGAATCCGCAGACGAAGGAAGAAATTATGCGTATCAAGGATTTGAAGGACTTGCAAAAGAAAGTGTATCAGATTCCCGACGATTCGCTGGTCTATCACCTTTCGCGCAACCATTTCTCCCGTTTCTTTTATTCGCGTGCCATGTTTCCGCCGGCAGAAGTGTTGAAGCGGGTCGATGTAAGCGATTATAAGGATATGGATGAAGCACGTAAGCTGATATTCGACCTGATTGTGCAGTACCGGCGCATGAAAAATTCCGGTGTCGTGGCTATTTATCAGAAAGACCGTTTCGACGAATACAGTAACTTTGCCCGTATCGGTGACGGTTCGTTGGGAGGAAAGGGTAGAGGACTGGCCTTTATGGGCGCTATGGTTAAGCGTTATCCCAAGCTGGAGACGGAGAACTTTAACACGAATATTCCGAAGACCGTTGTGATCTGTACGGATATCTTCGATGAGTTCATGGAGACAAACGAACTTCTGCCCGTCGCTCTAAGTGATGCGGATGACGAAACGATACTGAAATACTTCCTCCGTGCCAGTCTGCCGGCCAGTTTGATCGATGATCTGATGGCATTCTTCGATGTGGTGAAAAGCCCGATAGCCGTCCGTTCGTCCAGTTTGCTGGAAGATTCGCATTATCAGCCGTTCGCTGGGATTTATTCTACCTATATGATTCCCCGGTTGGAAGATAAATATGAAATGCTCCGCCTGCTGAGCGATGCGATCAAGGCGGTTTATGCTTCCGTCTTTTACCGTGACAGTAAGGGATATATGACTGCTACGTCCAACCTGATCGATCAGGAGAAGATGGCGGTCGTCTTGCAGGAAGTGGTCGGCAACCGTTACAACGATCATTTCTACCCGACTATCTCCGGCGTGGCCCGTTCGCTGAATTTCTACCCGATCGGTAACGAAAAGGCGGAAGACGGAATTGCCAATATTGCCCTCGGTCTGGGTAAATATATCGTAGATGGCGGACAGACGTTGCGTTTCTCTCCCCGTCATCCGCACAATATCTTGCAGATGAGTACGATGGATTTTGCTCTCCGTGAGACGCAAACCCGTTTCTATGCACTCGACCTGAAGAACCTGGCAGAACAGTTCTCTATCGATGATTCGTTTAACTTGCAACGATTGGGACTGAAGGAAGCCGATGCGGACGGTTCCCTGAAATATATTGTTTCCACTTATGATCCGTATGACCAGATTATCCGTGACGGTTATTATCCCGGTGGTCGTAAGATCCTGTCGTTCGTAAATATTCTCCAACACGACGTTTTCCCTCTGGCGAAGACGTTGGATGAGTTACTTCGCATCGGGCAGGCCGAGATGGGACGTCCTGTTGAAATAGAGTTTGCGGTAAATGTCGATCCGAACAACCACGACAAGGCAACCTTCTATCTCCTTCAAATTCGTCCGATCGTCGATAATAAGGAAATCATGGATGAAGACCTGACGCAAGTCGGTAATGAGGAAACGATCCTTTCGTCCACCAGTGTGCTCGGTCATGGCATCGTGACGGATGTGCAGGATATTATCTATGTAAAGAGCGGTGCTTTCAACTCGTCGAACAACCAGTTGATTGCCTATGAAATAGAAAAACTGAACCGTCGTTTTACGGAAGAAGAGAAGAATTACGTGCTGGTCGGTCCCGGACGTTGGGGAAGCAGTGACCATTGGCTGGGGATTCCGGTGAAGTGGCCGCATATTAGCAATGCCCGTGTAATCGTGGAGTGCGGTTTGGAAAATTATCGTGTTGACCCAAGCCAGGGAACGCATTTCTTCCAGAACCTGACATCCTTTGGTGTCGGATATTTCACCATCAACCCGTTCAAAGGAGACGGCTGGTTTGACGAGGAGTATCTGAATGCCTTGCCGGCTGTCGAGGATACCGAATATCTGCGGCATATCCATTTCGACAAGCCGATCGTCATTAAGATGGACGGGAAGAAGAGTTTAGGTGTGGTGTTGAAACCGGAATAAGATAGTATATAACAAAAAAGTCCTTTCTGCTTGATGCATGAGAGGACTTTTTGTTTTATGACGCAATGTTGTATCAGTCTTTCTTCTTGATAAAGTCTGACGGGTAATTCACCTTGTTGATGATTTCATTGCCTTTCAGGTGTATCCAGGTTTTGAAACCATTCTCACCTTCTGTCATTTCGATCACGCGGGCACCGTTTGTCAGGTTGTTGTAAACAGTGTTGCCACCGGTATAACGACCGTAAGCCAGCAGGATGCCTTTCCAGTAAACGGCATAATCGTCGTCGTGGTCGTGACCAACGAATACACCTTGTATGTCGCCCATTTCTTTCATGGAAGCGAACAGTCCGGAGTTGAGTTGCGGGGCGCAAGCCTTTTCCTTACGTGTTCCTACCAGAATGGCTGTTTCGTCGGAAGCCGCCTGGTTGTATTCCGGCAGAGCGATATGGAAGAATGCCAGTGAAGGAATCGGGGTACCTCCGTTCTGTTTGGTGTATTTGGCACTGTTCTCACGATACCATTGGATCTGGTCGAATTTGATATAATCGTATCCGCCGATGCCGTTGATCTGGGAGTATGAATGTGAATCCATGCAATAGAGGATGGTAGCATCCTTACTTCCATCCGATGATTTGATCGGTAGGATATAATTGCTTGCTCCCGATACACCTTTTACAGAATCTGTCAGGTTGTAAGGGATTGTTTTAATGATGTCGAATAGCTCGGTGCGTGTCAGGCCCTGCTCGTTGTCGTGATTACCGAATGTGATTCCAAAAGGAATCTTACGGTCGGAGGCCAGTTTTAAGACTTTCCGCATGCCTTCTTCGGCTGGTTTTCCGTAGATCACATCGCCGGTGAAAAGAACCAGGTCCGGTTTTTCAGCATCCAGCACTTCATTGATCCTTTCAATCGAAATGGCCGATTTAGGATTCTCATATATATAATGTACGTCAGTAAACTGGACGATCTTGAACTTTCCGTCTTTATTGAACTTCAGTGACGGCTGCTGGGCGTTACCATTCAACAGGCCGCCCAACAGAAATAATGCACTTATAAATAACTGTTTCATTGTTTTTCTCTTATTTATTTGAATACCGGCATCGGACGTCCGATCCATACCTGAGGCTGAGTCAGACCTAATAATTTAGCCAGTGTGGAGGCACAGTCGAATTGCATCATGCTGATGTCGTCAAAGCAATAGCCTTTCTTTACGTTCTTTCCTGCAATGATGAACGGAGTTTCCATCTCCTGCATTGTCTTGCCTCCGTGTCCTTTGTTGATACCGCCGTGGTCGGCTGTGATAACGAAAATAGTTTCGTCCATCATGCCGGCTTTTTTTACTGCTTCAACGATCTGTCCGATATAGCCGTCCAGTTCTTTCAGCGTTTTGTAGTAAGAAGGGGTGTCATGTCCGTCTGCATGACCTACATGATCCGGATTATCAAAAATTACAGCAAACAAATTGGGCTTTTTTTCAGTAATATATTTAACAGCCATTTCAGTCAGAGCCGTTGGGTTTTTATTGTAATCCGGTCCCTGGGCATGATAACTGAGTGCCAGTGTGTCTACCAGATATTTGATGCCGTCCCAGTCATAGATACAACCGATCTCCGCTTTCGGGGCGGCGTCGCGGTATAGCTGGAATACTGTCGGGAAGATACCGTGCTGATTCAGTTCGCGTGAAGGAAGTTCAGGTGTTTTAGAACCCCATTCGGTATATCCGTGAATCTCCGGACCTGCTCCCATAAACATGGAAGCCCAGTTCACTGCACTGGATGAAGGTAAAACGGAACGTTTTTTCAAGGTATAAGAACCGTCTTTCATAAATTGCTTGGTGACGGGCATCTCTGCTTTTTCCACACTATAAGCACCCCAGCCGTCCAGGCCGATCCAGATTACGTGTTTGGCTTTTGGTTTGGCAGCAAAAGCCGAACTGATTGTAACGATGGCTAAAACCAGAATAAGTAATAAATTTCTTTGTTTCATGATATGTGTTTAAATTTTGTATTAGTTCACCAAAGGTATGTATAATTGGTTCGAATACCCAATTATCATAAGTTCTTTTATCATTATTTTATAGTAATATCGAATTGATCGTACGACTCGGTTCTCCAGGATTTATCAGCTGTTGTTGGGGAGATAGCGAAGAGGGGAGAGAATGTTTTTATCTTGATCGTCTGTCCGTCAGGCATAAACTCCATAATCCGTAACCAACCGTCACCTCCGTTGCCATGCCAGAAACCGTCTGCGGTCTGGGCGTTGAACATCATCTGTGGAATATCTTTGCCGGCTGCATTCTTTTCGATACTGAAACCTACATTATCTTTATACGGAGCAATTTCACATTCATGTCCGCAAATGACCATGCAGATGTTTTTGGACGGGTAGACCAGCTTTTGCCAGATGGCTTCCCCATAGTTTGCCGGAGATATTTTATAGTTCTCTTTCAGGCGCCGTTTTCCTTCGGCGGTCAGATAGGAGTGAGTCAATAGGATCACTTTATGATCGGTATATTTGGGTTTCTCCGTTACTGCTTTTGCCCATTCGATAGCTTCGTCACGTGGGGCGAACTCTAAAGAGATCACCAGGATTTTGCCCCATGTTTCCGTATTGAATTCATAAGCAGCATTTTCGAGTGTCGGGATTCCCTGGTAGTTGTTTCCTACTTCGACCAGTGAGTTTCTCCAGCAGGAGTTTCTTTCTGACGGGAAGTATTCCGGTAGACGGCACAGACGGTTCTCTGCTTTTTCATATCCGTAATCATGGTTTCCGGTGCAGACCACGTAAGGCAATTTATTATCCAGCCGGGCAAAGGCTTGCGAAGCAGCTTTCCATTGTTCTTCGCTGGTCTGGTTTCCGTTCACTCCGTCGGGGATACGGATTTCGTTCTGCTCCACCAAATCTCCGGTACAGAGCACTGCTTCGATATTCAGTCTCTCCTTATTGTTTGCCGTCCACGCGGTCATCAGTTCGAACAAAGGCTGGTTGACATCGAATTTCGTGTAACTTTGCGGATCAGGGAACAGAATCATGGAAAATGATTTGTCGTCCGTTAATTTGGGCTGCACAGGCTGAACCTGTGCGGTAATTGCTGTCAGGTTGAATAGGCCGGCGGCGAATAAAAGAAGTCCTTTTTTCATGTGTATTTAGTTTTAAATTGTAGTTATTTCTCGGATGGTGATATTATTTCAAAGACAGTCAGGACTGCGGCATGATCGGAAGCCCAGACATCATCGATCTCCGGTGCTGTTTTTACTATTTTGGAAGAAACAGCTTTGATATTCTTTCCTTTGTAATAGAGAAAGTCAATACGGCTGACCTGTAGTTGTCCGTAAATAACGGCAAATGTCCCTTCCGGGCGGGCTACTTCATCCGGATTGATTTCACGGAAGCTGTCTTTAAATCCTTCATCCAACATATATTGCGAGATAGGGAAAGGTACGGGACCATATCCGAAATGTATGGGTGCAGCTGCTTGGGTCCAATCCAGATGGCTGCAAGAGTTAAAGTCACCTCCGATAATAATGGGAGTATCGTCATCCGTCAGATAAGGTTTCGTATCCTTTTCCATAATATGTTGTATATCAGCCAAACCGCGTAGGGCATCTTCTGCCACCCAAACCGAAGTGTTATGTCCTATATTGGGGTAATTGCAGGAATATTCCGGGTTATAAGCATAACGTAACCAGCAGGCGTTAACTAATAGTTGTCGGTTGCCGGGTAATGTCAGTTTCACGGGGTTGGAGTTGAAACTCTTCTTTGTCGGTATAACTTCAGTTATAGGATAACGGCTAAAGAGAACCAGATTGTCTTTCAGGGAAGGTGTTTGCATATAATATCCCAGTGAGTCTTTGATCCGTTGCTGACCTCCGTAGCCTTCCTGCATGGTAACAATATCGGCATTGGATGCCTTTACGAGATCTATAACCCGGCTGAGACCGTCATTCCCGACATGAACACCTCCGTGCCAGATATTCCATTGCAGGACTTTCACGATGTTGGGATTGTTTTTGCTGCTTTCCGTGATTCTTTTTTCAATGATACCGTCACTAACTTCCGGAGTATATCCGGTTTTTTCCAGTTTGAAAGAAGGTACGGATATTTTTATTTTGTTACCGGCGATGGCTTTTTCTGCTATATCGGCTGTGACCAATAAATAATTGATACCAGGAGTCAGTGTTACGACACCCTGTTCGTCTTTAAAAGTCATTTTCTTTTGAGGCTTTTCTCCTTTGCCGAATAATTCGGTTTTGACTCCTGACCGGGCAGTTTTTCCCGTATAATATACGTGAAGACTGTTTATATCGGATAAAGCAGTCGTTTCAGATAAATCAAGAGAAAGTTCTGTCAGGCGTAATGGGGCCTGGCTTCCGGTAACGGCTATTCTTAATTTAAGGATCTGATCATCCAGACTTCCCTGGTCGACGTCCCATTCGCTATCGATGACGACTGCGTTGAATAATTCCTGTTGTTTATCCGGTTTTATGAATTTGGGGTTATCGTTTACTACGGTATAGGCCAGTGGAACAGTACCGTTATATTTGTTTCTGCCGTTTCTCAGATGGTATCCCAGGTCTCCTTTTCCCACCCAGTTGGTTGAAACATCTTCGATACCGTCATCGAAGTTATAGTAGGCAACCAGCGTGCCAAACTGGGGATGAGTCGGTTCAAGCGGTTTCCCCATCCACTCTTTTAATGTTTCGGTTGATACTGCCGAGTTCCATATGCGGACTTCATCCATTAACCCGCCGAACGTTGTCGGTTCACCTTCATTTACTCCAATTGCTCCAGGCAATACGGATATGGCAGTCGTTTTACTGTCGACAGCTTCTCCATCCAGATACAGCTTGGTGACAACTCCGTCACAACTTAATGCCACATGATGCCACTGGTCATCCAATACATCTTCCGACCATAAATCTGCCCATGTGTTATGTAGCCTGCCATTCTCGATAACAAGCGGCAGATAATCCGCTATATTCAACAGGCTGTATTCTCCTCCCCCGAAGATAACTTCAATATCTTTCCATGAATTATCATCGCCTTTGATCCAAGTCTCCAGTGTCCATGAGTCTTTCAGGATGCCGATGCCGGTACGGACATTGTTATCTTGCCCGTCCAGGTGAAGGGCAAGATTATCGTTTGAGGCGTGTATAAAAGATAAATTTGTAAAAAGGCTGATAAATAAAAGAGTGAATATGTATTTCATGGTATTTTATTTTAATGTTTTAGTTTGAAGGTCGCCAGGACTGCTTTATGATCTGTTGGCCATGTTCCCGCTGGTTGTATAAATTTGTCCTTGCTGTTTTCTTCAGCACGTTCACCTCGGATTATAGATTTCCGGGGACCGACTACGGCGGCATCTATTAACTTTAATTTTTTGTTAGGTTTGAAATAGATAAAATCAATACGGTCTCTTTCATCGGCTTCCGGAGCCCAGGCCAGTTTTTTTACATCGACATCGGGATTGTCTGAAGGGAATGTGAAACCGGGATGTGTTACAGGATCAGGATATATTTCACGATAAGCATCTTTAAATCCGCTTTCCTCCAGAAGGACAGAACAATCCCAGCGTACGACCGTTCCATTGTGATCCCACAGGTCTTTTGTGTTTTCCTTCCAATCCAGATGGGACGGTTCATTGAAGTCTCCTCCCAGGAGGATGATATTCCCTTTTTCATTTTCGACATCTTCGATTACTCCCCGGATAGCTTCGTCCCGTAGGGATTCATTATTGGCCTTTTCTATTTCCCGGGAGTCAAGAACCGGTGCGTCCAGTTTTTTCCAGGTAACGCCACTGTATCCGCGTGGCAGATAACAGGCGTAATGCGTATAATCCAAATGGGCGGAATAGACGACAATGGTCTGCCCTTCGATTTCGATACGGGCTTTGAGAACTGACCCTGCATCATTTTTGAGAGGATAATTCGGCCGTTGTTCCTGTATTTTGTATTTGGAAAGGATACCGACATCCAAAGTACTGGTTTCACCGTAATAATTAACACCTCTGTCTTTTAATGCCTGTAAAATGCGCGGAATAAATTGTTTACCGTGGTAGTTTCTTACTTCACTGAACAGGACAATATCCGGAGACAACCGACTGACTTCGTCTGCTATGGCATCGAACCCACCATCCACCATCGTACCTTCCTGCCAGATATTCATTTGCAGAACAGTCAATTCTTTACTTTTTCCATAAAGCGTACAAGAACAAATCAATAGAATTAGAAGTATAAAATTGTATTTTCTCATGATATTCAAAGTGTATAATAAAGATGTACTCTATGAAAAATAGAGCGACCTATATTCAAAGAGTACATCAAAAGTAGTAATATAAATTGATTATTTAATTATCCACATAATTTTGTTTACATCCTCGGAACCTCCCCATTGGCGGTTAACAGCATTGATCAGTTGCTCTTTATTGTAGTTTGTCTCAGATTCAGGATATAACCATCTTACTGGTATTTTATATTTGTCGTCATTCAAGTTTGTTTCCGGGTTGATCGGTAATTCCGGATAACCTGTACGTCTGTAATCATAATAAGAGTCCCAAGCAAGGTGGAAATAAGAAGCTAAGAATGCTTGCATCCATATTTGTTTAAGCCGGTCGAGTGATGTTCCGTTTGTAGCATAGGCTACATCTTCTCCTTTTAGATATTGGGTGATATACTCGTCTGTGATGGTCATTCCTTGATTATATTCAGGAGAAGAAACCGTTGTGCGAACGAATTCAAAAGAGGCGCGGATACCTTTTTCATAATAATTTTGAGCAGAACCGCTGATCCATCCTCTTTCAGCAGCTTCAGCCAATACAAAATTCATATCAGCATATCCCAATCGTATAGAAGGTACTCCGACATAATCTGTGCGATAAATATCGTTGGGGCGGCAATGCATTTTGTTAGAGATCTTTTTCTGTTCCGTGTTGAATAATCCTGCGGCTTCAACTCCCTGATACGCATTCCAATCATTTTTTTCCAACAGGGTTTCGCCTTTCGGCAGATATATTGGATCTGTCAGAGCCTGCATCGGGGCAAAATAAGAGAATAACCGATAATCTTTGTACTTTTTCAGCGGATCGATTAAAGTGGTTGTTCCTGCATACACATTGATACTTCTTGTTAGATCCTGATGAAAAGGATTTTTCTGACCATCTTTATTGGAATAAGTAACCTGGAGGTTGTCATCATTTCCTTCAAAAAGATTTCCTTCTTTTACAATTTGTGCAAATTTTTCTTTGATCTGTAATTCAGGTGTGTCATCCGCTCTTTTCTGTAAAGCCATTAATACTTTCAGGCGGAGCACATTGGTCGCTTTTCTCCATTTAGCAGGATCGCCATTGTAAAATGGATCGCCGCTGATACCTTCCGTCGCTTTGGCAAAATGACTGTCAGCCTGTTCCAGATCATCGAGTATCCCTTTGAATACCTCTTTTTGTTCATCATATTTAGGATATCTGAACTCATTGACTTGAAGCGCTTCACTATAGGGTATGTCTCCCATATCCATTGTTGTCCGGTAAAATGCCCAACCTTTTAAATAATAATAGAGTCCGGTATAAGCATCTTTATTGGATTCAGAGGCTAATTCAACCATTTTCTGTGCATTGGTAAGTCCCTGTATGGCGCTGAAGCTCCCTTTTTCCACACGATTGTATTGATAATTATCCATTTGTTCTCCCCAGAACATGCGTTTGCACATGAATTCATTATTGTCGCTACTTGCAGATTTTACATGATCCAGTATCACTTTAGTGGCAAGCAGTGCCGGGGTAACTTTTGTTGTGGCGTCAGGATTGGTATTCAGATCATCAAAAGATGATGTACATCCATTCCAGATTATAGATATTCCTATTGCACTGAAAGCAAATAAAGATTGCTTTATATATTTCATTGTTTTCATATATTTTACCTTTAGAAGTTTGCTTTTATGTTAAAACCGATGTATCGTTGAGAAGGTGAATTCAAACTTTCATAACCACTGCTGTCTCCTCCTTTGTCAGGATCTGCATATTTGTATTCTTTCGCCCATAAAAATAAATTCTGACCTGTAAGACTGACTGATGCTGATTTCATTCCTATTTTTCCACACCACAATTGAGGTATGTCATAAGTAAATGTCAGATTTCTTAGTTTGAAAAATGTTTCATCCAATACATTCTGACGGCTGGGGCGGCTTGTTGAATCGTGATATTTTGAAATATATGCTTCATAAGATACAACGACATCATTAGGAGCGAACACGCGGGTGTCACTGATGATATTTCCATCTGGATCACGTTCAACACTACCGGATACCACTTTTACACCTTCTCCGATGAATGTTTTGTTTCCATTGACCACTTCTTCATATCGCCATTGATTGTCAGAATCTTTATGTGCTCCGGAGTTCCATAACATTTGGTGGGTACGTGAATATGACATGCCACCAATACGTCCATCGATAGTGAAGTTAAGTGTAAAGTTTTTATATCTGAAAGTATTAGTAATACCCCAAACCAAGTCAGGTGTCAGGTTTCCTACTTTGGTCTTGAAGTTTTGTTTTACCGGAATACCTCCGTTATGTATAATATTTCCGTCTGGATCTCTGTCCCAGTCGTAGATGTCGAACCAATCCCAGCTTTCTCCTTTTTTTACCCAGGGTTTTTTAGTTGAATAATCTGGGTCGATTTTGAAGTAAGAATATTTATCATGTCCCCAGTTTGTAAGGATGTCCCACTGGAAATCTTTGTTTTTTATAGGACTTCCCCCTATCGTTAATTCATAACCGTTTCTCAATCTTTCTTCTTTAAAGTTGACTTGCACAGAACTGAAACCTGTTGCAGAACTTATACCTCCGGAAATAATGAAGTCCGATTCAAGTTTTCTGAAATATGCAAAGTCTGCATATAATCTATTATTAAAGAAGTTTGCGGCTGTTCCGACTTCATATACCATTGATTTTTTTGGATGTACATTACCTCCGATTAGAGATGAAGGATAAGAAGCGGTACCAAGTCCGTCCCAAACATTCGTAGAGACAGAGTAAACATTATTGTTGTCATAGACGCCTGCATCCTGTTTGGAGGTTGTCCATGAACCTCTTATCTTCCAGAAATTCCAAGCTTCGGGTAAAGTGATGATCTCTGATAATACCACACTTCCGGCGACGGAAGGATAGAAGTAAGAACGTGTCTCTTTGGATAATGTGGATGACCAGTCGTTACGTCCGGTTACATCAAGGAAATAGGTACTGGCCCATGATAATGACAATTTACCATATAAGCTGTTTACTCTTTTCCTTTTCAATTCACTGCTGGCATCGATAGGATCGACGCTGGCTTTTAGAGAATAAAATCCGGGAATAGTCAGACCGCCGGAGGTGGTGCTTCTCATTTTGTCATCCGAATAGAAATAAATATTACCACCGGCTAATACATTCATATTTAGTTTTCCCCATGTCTTGTCTGCCATTAACATGGCGTCTGTATTGATACTGTAACCGGAAGTGCGACTGATACCGAAGAATCCGTTTTTATCCCATGCATAATTGGCACTTTTCGCATTTCTCCATTCATTTTTCTTGGAATAAAAGTCCAATCCGCCTCTTAACATGGCTTTCAGCCAAGGAGTAATTTCATAGGACGAATTCATATACACATTCAATATATCAGTATCATAAGCATCGACAACTTCGTTGGCTTTAAACCACGGATTGTCATACCAGCTATTATCGTACCAGTTTTGCTGTTCATTTTCTTTACCTTCAACCCAATAATTTTTATAATCGCGTACATCATATTCCGTACCACCCCAAATTACCATGTCATAAATATAGCTGCCGCTATAACCTGAACCGTTGTCGTTTGATGACACACGTTTGTTGTATGACGCTGATCCTTCCAGTTTGAAATTTTTGTAACTCATTTCACCTCCGGCAGTATAAGTTATTTTGTTCAGTTTTTGGTTAGGATATTGTCCCTTGTTGAACACGTGGGTCAATGATGTTCTGAACGAGCCGTACTTTCCTTTTTGCGAGACACTGACATTGTTGTTTGTAATCGCACTGAATTGGAGGAAGTTTTTAAAGTTATTTTTTCCTTTGGATGTTAACTCCATTTCTCTCCACTCGAATGTTTCCGGGTCGTATTGAATAGCCGTTCTTCCGATATCCAATTTGTCTCCCCATACATAATCGCTGTTGTATTTTCCGCCGTAGCCTCTACTATAAGATGATTGTACTTCTGGGAATGCCAGATATCCTGCGAAAAACATTGTGTTACTGTTGATCTCTACATTGATACCTTCATTTTGTGAACCTCTCTTGGTAGTGATCATGATCGCACCGGTTGTACCGCGTGCTCCGTATAAAGCAGAAGCGGTGGCACCTTTTAAGACATCGATGGATTCGATATCGTCAGGTGCAATTTCGTTCAATGTCATATTTCCATATGGGATACCGTCGATGATCAATATGGGAGTTTCTCCTCTTAATTTCAAAGAGGGAGCTTCATTGAATTCGGTACTGTTTTTAACATTTAAACCTGCCACTTTTCCGGTTAATGAAGTTCCGACATCGATACTTTTTGCTGAGGTTAATGCTTTCGCATCTACTTTTTGAACCGCATATCCCAAAGCTTTTTCTTCACGTTTGATACCTAACGCTGTTACAACTACTTCATTTAAGTTTTGAGTGTCTTCTGTCAATTGTATGTTGAAGACTGTCTGGTTTCCTACGACAATAGCTTTGGATACATATCCGATATAGGAGATTACCAATGTCGATTTATTGGGTACGGATAAACTAAATTTGCCGTTGATATCGGTTACGGTACCGTTTGTAGATCCTTTCTCCAATACATTTGCTCCGATGATTGGTTCGCCATTGCTATCGGTAATAGTACCGGATATATTTTTTATGGATTGCTGTACGACAGCACTCATCAGCATCTCTTTGTGAGAGAGGATAATGCTTTTATCCAAAACCTTATAACTGATATCCGTTCCATTGAATAATTGTTCAAGAACGTTGAATACATCCTTTTTTTTACTTTTAATAGAAACAACACGATTCGTATTTACCTGCTTGTTGTTATAGAAGAAGTGAAACTCAGATTGTTTCTCAATTTCATCCAGGACCTCTTGTACCGTTTTGTTGTTAACGTTCAGAGTTAGTGTTGTAGATTGACTGTAACTTTCGGAGGCATATGCCAGTCCGATGCATACAAATAACATTATTGCGGTGAGTCTCATACATAATGGTATTTTTTTCAGGACAATAAACGATAAATTCACCATCCTGAAATGTTGGATGCTAAAATAATTTGTCATAGATTTGTAAGTGATTTTAGAGTTAAAAAAATTCATTTGCTGGAGCTTGTCGCCAAACAAGCTTACAGTTGTTTTTCATACGGAGAAATACGTCAATATTTTTCCGTATGTTTTTTCTAAGGAGGCTTCTTTCTTTTCATGCTGTACTTAATTTAGGTTACACAAAAGATTAATATAATTCGACAATTGTCTTTTCGGATATTTTATTTTGACTGATATCCGGATCAATGAATTTGTATTGAATATCAGTTGATAAGCGAAAATGTTCAAGTATCAGATGGAGATGTTGTCCACTAAATGTACCAGTAAACGAATTGTTATACAATAGGTCGTTCTTTACGATGAAGTTTGTATTGAATCGTTTACTCAATATTTTTAGAACTTCTTCAAATGGTGTGTTTCTTAAAATAACCAGTCCATCTTTCCAGGCTATTTGTGTTGGAATATAGGATGTATGAAGTTTAATCTTTTTATTTTTAATGTTATATGAAATTTCCTCATCAGGTTTCATTATTACAGATTCTTCTTTGTTGTCCTTATTTAGGAATGAAAGTCTAACTGAACCAGAGACCAAAGTTGTAGTTACTTGATTTTTCTTCTTATAGGCTTCAATATTAAATTCTGTGCCTAATACTTCTGCTTTTATATCAAAAGGTGTATTTACTATAAATTTTTTGGTTTTATCCTTTTGGATGGAGAAGTAGGCTTCCCCGTTAATTTCTACATAACGCGTATCTCCTGTAAATTTTTGTGGATATTTCAAGTAAGATTGGGAGTTTAGCCATACTTTACTTTTGTCTGGCAGATCGACTTTAGCCACCATACCCGGATTTGTCCTGATTTCAATGTATTCAACCGGATCTTCTTTGAGAGCAAAATAAAGTGTGCTGATTAGTAAAGGTAAAACCAATATAGCAGCGATTCTTTGAAGCCAGACAAAGTAATGTTTTTTTTCGGGCTTAATGATCCTTTTCTTTACCTGGACAAGAGCCTGGTCGGAGTTTATTCCTTTTATTGTCTGAAGTGTGTCGGTTGCTAAATAAATATATTGAATGTCACGAGCTATTTTTCTGTTTTCCTCAGATTGGTTCAGCCATTCTTCTACTTCTTGTTTTTGAGTAGCGGATAGTGAACCTGAAAAGTAGTCCAGAAGCATATGTTCGTCTATGTTTTTTTGTGTATCCATTTTGTCTCTTTTATAATTAAGACTAATGAGCGGGAAAACCTCCTAAACGAAAAAGCATTTTTTTGTGATATTTTTTTGAAAAAGTTAATCGTGTTGTAATAGGTTGATATGTTGAAAAATGTTATTTTTGCACAGACTCACATTAGTATCACTGGAATTTAATACATTATAGGTCTTAATATGCTTTCAACTACTACAGACAACACAAACGATGAGATTCTTTTTCAAAGGATTCAAGCAGGCGATGTGAAAGCATTCGATGTATTGTTTATGCGTTATTATCCTCTTTTGTGTGCTTATGCCAAACAATTTGTAAATGTAGATGACGGTCAGGAGATCGTACAAGATGTGATGGTTTGGTTTTGGGAAAACAGTAGCATGCAGGTTATCGAATCCTCTCCGAAGAATTATCTATTTAAAGCCGTAAAGAACAGATGCCTGACCCTGATCAATCGGAATGAACTGAAACAACAGATTGTAAATACGCTGTATGCAGATTGGCAGTCACAGTATGAAGATCCGGACTTTTATGTGGTTGAAGAGTTGACGAGGAATATTGAAGCTGCTTTGTCACGTTTACCGGAAAGTTACCGGGAGGCTTTTGAAATGAATCGCTTCCAGAATATGACTTATAATGAGATAGCACAGAAGCTGAATGTTTCATCTAAAACGGTCGATTATCGTATTCAACAGGCATTGAAACTTTTGCGTGTCGAGTTGAAAGACTATCTGCCATTATTAATGGCCTTAGTCAGAATTGTCTGAAAGACATTTCCGGCTAAAGCCATCCTGATGTATTATTGTCTTTATCCTTGTATTATAAACCTTTCATCCATTTTTCCGCTTTGGCTAAAGCCTCCGGCTTGCCTATATCCAGCAACTGTAAGTTTTCGGCTGCATAGGCATGGATATTTGTTTTAGCACAGATAGCCAGATAGAAATTGATGATCGAGAATTTGCCCGTCCATTCTTCCATCCAGTCGAATATTTTCGGTGATATTACATGGATACCGCTGAAAGCGTATTCATTATATTGTTTGGGGTCGAAATCCGGATAATAAGATTTTACTTCTCCGGTTTCATGATTTCTCCATCCGCACAACCGGCTCTCTTTGTTGAACAGGAGATAACGCGATGTGTTACGTTTACTGACCAGCAAAGTAGCGACCGGATTGGTTTCCAGATGGCAATCGTATAACTTTTTCAGATCCACATTCGACATGATGTCGACATTGTGTACCAGAAACGGTTCGTTTCCCTGAAGGAATTTGGCCGCTTTTTTGATGCCGCCTCCCGTGTCGAGCAGGTAATCCCGTTCGTCGGAGATATGGATCTGAACTCCGAAGTTGTTGTTGGTTGCCAGGAAATCGATGATCTGGTCTCCCAGGTGGTGAACGTTGATAACGATCTGATGAAACCCTGCATCCTTCAGCTTCAGAATTACATGTTCCAACATTGGTCTTCCATTTATTGGTATCAATGCTTTTGGTGTATTGTCAGTCATCGGTTTGAGGCGGGTCCCCATACCGGCTGCAAAAATCATAGCTTTCATAATATTGCGTCAAAGATTTGTTCTATATTTTGTTCCCTGTGGGTAAGGTCTATTTTTACTCCGAATTTGGCATGCAGATGCTCTGCCAGATGTTGTGCCGAATAGACGGAACGATGTTGTCCGCCGGTACAACCGAAAGAGATCATCAGATTCGTGAAACCACGGTCCAGATAACGTTTCACCGAAGCATCCACGATCGTATATACATGTTCCAAGAATTGCGTGATTTCCCCGTCTTCTTCCAGGAAGTGGATCACTGGCTCGTCCAGTCCTGTAAAATGGTTGTATCGTTCATATTTTCCCGGGTTGTTGATGGCCCGGCAATCGAATACGAAACCACCGCCGTTTCCGCTCGGATCGTTCGGTATTCCTTTTTTGTAGGCAAAGCTGACGATCTTAACTTCCAGCATCCGTTTTTGTATGTCGTCCCTGAACTGCGTCAGGCCGGTCAGTTCTCTCAGAACGGCGCACAAGTACGGATATTCCGGATAATCATTCTTTAATAACTGCCGCAGATTGTTGATGGCGAAAGGTACGCTTTGGATAAAATGCGGTTTCTTTTCAAAGTATCCCCTGAAACCGTAGGCTCCCAGCACCTGTAGTGTGCGGAATAACACGAAATGGCGTAGCTGGCAGAAGAAATGTTCTTCGTCTACATCAGTATATTTTCGTAATGCCTGCAGATAGTCAGCAAGCAATTCGTTTCTCAAATCTTCCGGGTAATTGGCTTTAGCCTGCCAAAGGAAAGAGGCTACGTCATAATAGACCGGACCTTTTCGTCCTCCCTGGAAATCAATAAACCAGGGTTCGCCGTCTTTGATCATGACGTTGCGTGACTGGAAATCCCGGTAAAGGAAAGTGGGAGAGGTGTCCTGAAGCAATACATCGCTCATTTTTTGGAAATCATCTTCCAGGCGGTCTTCCTGAAACTCCATCCCCGTCGCTTTCAGAAAGCAATATTTGAAGTAATTCAGGTCCCAAAGAATAGAACGTTGGTTGAATTCCGGTTGAGGATAACAGTTCTCATACTCGAATCCTTCGGCGCCGGCATACTGGATAGAAGGAAGTTGCGTGATTGTTTTGTGTAACAACCGGCGTTCCTCTTCATCGAATACACAGCTTTTGCGTCCTTTTTCTATGGCATTGAAAAGCATGGTGTCGCCCAGGTCTTCCTGTAAATAAAAAGAATAATCGTCCGAATAGAAATGCACTTCCGGGACGGAAATACCTTTTCCCCTGAAAAATCCGGACATATAAATAAACGCTTTGTTCTCCTCCTGGGAAGAGCCGCTGACCCCTATCAATGTTTTCGGGCCGGATATTCTGAAATACCGGCGGTTAGAACCGGATGAAGGTAGTTCTATAATATCTTCGGCCTGCGAACCGGTATATTCGTAGTAGAGTCTTTTTAATTCTTCTGTTACCATATTTTTTGAATTACGGCACTAAGGTAAGCCTTTTTTGTTAGGGAAGGAAACTTCTGAAAAACATTCGCAATTGTATTTGCTTTTTGTACTGATGTCAGTGGAATTACTATACATACTAAATTATATAGTAAGCTTTCGGTGTAGTACATATAAACAATCTATAAATGTTTAACGAAAGCAGTATCATCGATATTGTTTCATCCTAAAGAAACAAGTGTTTCTACATAATGAAACAACTGTTCCATTACTATGAAACAGATTCTCTTAAGGAGGTATTGGGAATGTGAAAAGAGTAAAGGTGATAAGATGCATTGTTCCAGTATGATTTTGCATGAAAAGTCGTCTCTTTTGTACAATATACTTGATTATTAGCGTTTGTTATAGTAATTTCGGATTTAAAATATTCTATCTTTGTATTTAGTATGGGTTAATATGTAAATCAAAAGTGAAATAATATATGAATAGAAAATCTACATTATTGGCTGTGGTTTTAATGGCGGTAAGTTCTTTCACGATGAATGCGACAGAATTTGGATCTACGAATGATTTCTTTTATTTGAAATCAGGAGATCTCTACTTATCACTGGATGGTAATAAATCGGATTCTGTTATAGTAAAATCTTTTAAAGAAAATATGACGAAGGCTGCAGTTGATTCTGCTTTGTGGCAGATAGTGGAAAAAAAAGCGGTCGTAGGAGTTACAACTTATTCGATCATAAACAAAGCAACTTTGAGTTATTTGGCTTTTGCTCCGGCTAAAAAACCGGTACCTAATCTGGTTGCAGTGAAAGATGGAGTTGCTTATAAATGGATTTTGGATGGAACAGATAATCCGCAAGAATTAAAAAGTTTTTATAGCGGAGATAAATATTTGTCTTTTGTGATTACGAATGATAAAGATTTATCTTTGGTTGATACTCCTGCGGCTGATTCCAATGCTAAATTTACGGTAGTAGAGCCTTCTTCCAAATTTCTTTTGAAGGCAGACGAGCTCGGGGCTGGTTTTAAGACTTTCCAGTTAAAGTTTGGTGATACGTATGAAGGGGATATTTTTTCAGGGAAAGACCTGATAGCAAAAGATGTCGATGATGAAGACGGATACGTTACTTTACAGGAAAAAGGAAACGAGGCATTTCCGGATAATAAGGCTAAATATTTTGGTGTCGACATGCTTAAAACAGATATTTCTGGTGCAAAGGATGTATTTGGATATAATTTTTCTTTGGATTCTACCCGTCAGACGCAAGATCCGAATGCTGATTGGCAAAAGTTTAAATTTACAGTCGACTTAAAGAATGATTCAGTATCTGTATTTTTAAAAAGATCTCCTGAGAGTGGAGAAGATACTGTGCAAGTTGTATTTGCCAGTGTTGGACCGAAAAAAGTGTTGACTGTTTCAAAGGTGGATGATAATGGTGCTGTGAAACAAGGAAAAGCACCTTTGATCAATTTGTCTGCCGGAACTCATGCAAATATACCGACAGGTTCAGGCGTTTATTTTCTCCAAAGTGCAAGCAAAGGTACCAAAGGTAAATATTATGTTAAGAAAAACTCCTTTATGGGGGGAGACAGTGTTCCTTCTGTGAACTTGCCGAGAGGGCAATGGTATATTAAAACTGAAAATGGCAAATATTCCGTTGTCGACCGTGAATCTGATGATGCTTTTATCTTGAATCAGGAAATATTTGAAGTGGCAGAAATGGAGGATACCTATTTACTCGATGGAGACTCTGTAAAAGTTACTCCGGTGTCTGTTGATTTGAAAGATAAATATCTAGGTTCGCGGGCTTATACAGAGAAAGAATTGGCCGAGAAAGGATTTACGCTTCATCTGATACCCGGAATTCCGATAGGTCCTGCTTATCTGTCTACATTTACGAACGATTCTATCTTGAAAGGAACAGGTGATATTTCTAACCAGATTATGTTTAAACTGATACCAAAGGATACGCAAGTAGTAGCTGGTGCTAAACAGTTAGGCGATGAAATCTCTATTATTTCTTATCAGCTACGTACGTTGTTCGGAACTGATAGAATCGCAGCGCAAAGTGATAGTTTGAAATTGTCCGAGACAAGTGAGCCTCTTTCATTCCACTTTGTTTTCAATGAGACAAGACAATGGTCTACAATGAAAGTTGTGGGTGATGCTGAAGACCGTTACGTTGGAATGGATATACAGACTGGTTGTCTTCAGTTGACAAAAAATCCGGCTAATGTTATGATCCTGTCTGCTGATGCTCCTGAATATGCTCCTCAGGAAGTTGGTCATAAGCGTTTTTCTACTGCTAATAATTCGTTGGTGATGAACCCGAATACATTCCTGGCTGAACTGAAAATCGAAGGCAATCCGATTACGAAGTCTGGTTATACGGAAGATAATTTTAGTCTTTGGGTTGAGAAAGCTGAAAAGAGTCCGTTGGGCAAACAGTTGTATTATATCTCTTGCAAGGCTATAGGCGCGAAAGAGGGTGACGAAACTCGTTATTATTTGGCAGCTAGTGATACTTTAGGCGGACGTGCCGTATTCATTTCCGATGAATCTGTTAAAACGATGGAAAACAGTCCGGCTCTCTTTGCATTCAAGATGGTAGAGGGTGGTACTTATTATCTGGAAAACCAGAGTGAGTTCAAAATGGATGATGCTAAACCTTATGTCGGTATGGTGAATGGATTTGCTGTAATGCAGCCTGTTCCGATGGCAGAGTTTACTATTGAGAATGCTCCGGCTCCTGTTGCCAACGAAGAAATCGAAGCGCCTACGACTATTCAGGTAATCGGAAGTACAGGTGAATTCCAAATTCGTAATGCAGGAGGTAAGAAAATTACTTTATCGAATATTCTGGGGCAGACAATCGGTTCCCGCTTTGTATCTTCTGATAATGAATCAATTCAAACAGCAAGAGGCGTTGTGATTGTGTCCGTTGAAGGTGACAAGGCTTATAAGGTGATCGTGAAGTAAAAAAAGATACTCTCAAATAAAAATCCGGTTCTCATATTCAATTGGGAACCGGATTTTTTATGGAGAAAATCAGACCGTTTATTCTTCTGTATTACTTCCCAATTTGCTTTTCAAATAAGCAATTCGCTTGGTTGCTTTTTCTTTCTCTTTCTGAAGATTTTCCAGATCGCTTAATACAGTAGCCAGTTCAAAAGTCGCGGCAATCGCTTTTTTATCCCCGTCAGCTATATATAATGTATAGGGTTTGCCACCTGTGTACTCGGCTTTGACACGTTCTTTTACGTTTGTAGAAATGAACTTGGCAGCATCGAGTCCTTTTTCGCCTTTGTAGGTGACGACTTCAGTTGTTTTTCCCAGATCTTTAAAACGGTAGTTTACTCCGCCGTCGTACGGGATTGCGGCTGTTTTGGCAAACTGGCCGTCTTTCGTACTGACCTTGATGCCTGTATGGTTGATCGGTGCGCCGCCGTAGAAAACACTGGCAAGATAAATCTCGCCCTTTTCGTTGACCCCGCTGCGGATATAACAGCGTTGCACATTTCGCTCCACTGTCTGCTGTTTCCATATATAATTACCGATCTCTTCGTAGACGCTGTCTTTTTCAAAAACGAATCCTTTTTTCAGTCCTTCCGCTTCTTCTGTCTTGATGGGAATAAGGCTGTCGCAAAAAGCGATATTCCGTTCCGCCTCTTTCATCTCGACCATACGCATCAGGGAAAGTCCATCTTTCAATACTTTGAATTCTTTCGGATAGAGTGCGCGGATAGAGTCTATTTCGCTTTTTGCGGCGAAGAGCTCGTTTCGTTCATACATACTTTTTGCATTGTTCAACCGGGCCCGGGCTTCTTTCTCCGTATTATTGCATGCAGCCAGGGTTACGGCTGCCAATGCGATACATATTACAGACTTCTTCATGTTGTTTATCTTATTCGTTCTGTCTGCAAAGATATATTTTTTATCTTTGCAGTCTCAATGAGTGAGATAAATAAAGCGAATGTATATAGAACAGGAAGATATTTTAAATCATATATCGGCAAAACCGTTCCACATAATTTCAGAGGCCGCAGACGAATTAGGTGTTGAGGCTTATGTGATTGGCGGTTACGTCAGAGATATTTTTTTATACCGTCCATCAAAAGATATTGATGTTGTTGCAGTAGGTAGTGGGATAGAGTTGGCAAAAACTGTTGCCGGCAAGTTGGGGAAAAAGACACATTTGTCCGTATTTAAGAATTTCGGAACGGCGCAGGTGAAATCAGGCGACCTTGAGATCGAGTTTGTCGGAGCACGGAAAGAGTCGTATAATCGCGATAGCCGGAAGCCGATTGTGGAAGACGGGACTTTGGAAGATGATCAGAACAGGCGCGATTTTACGATCAATGCACTGGCTTTATGTCTGAATAAAGAACGTTATGGGGAGTTGGTCGATCCTTTTGGAGGATTGGATGATATGGACAATCTGATTATCCGTACGCCACTCGATCCTGATATAACGTTCAGTGATGACCCGTTGCGTATGATGCGTGCAGTCCGCTTCGCTTCACAGCTGGGATTTTTTATTCATCCCGATACATTTGATGCGATTGAGCGCAATAAGGAACGCATCTCCATTATATCCAAAGAACGGATTGTGGATGAATTGAACAAGATCGTACTTTCGCCAAAACCCTCCATCGGCTTTGAATTGCTTGATAAGAGCGGATTGTTGCAGCTGATTTTTCCGGAACTGTGTGCTCTGAAAGGAGTGGAAACAAAAGAAGGCATCGGTCATAAGGATAATTTTGCCCATACCTTAATGGTGTTGGACCGTTTGAGTAAAACAACGGATAATCTGTGGCTTCGGTGGAGTGCGATTTTCCATGATATAGGAAAACCGGCAACTAAACGTTTTGATCCTCGTCTGGGATGGACGTTCCACAATCATAATTTTATCGGCGAGCGTATGCTGCCGGGTATTTTCCGTCGGATGAAGTTGCCGATGAATGAGAAAATGAAGTATGTACAGAAAATGGTAACCCTTCATATGCGTCCCATAGCTTTGGCAGACGATGAAGTGACAGATTCTGCCATCCGTCGTTTGTTGTTCGATGCCGGTGACGATATCGATGACTTGATGAAGCTTTGTGAGGCGGATATCACCAGTAAGAATCCGGAAAAAGTCCGCCGTTTTCTGAATAACTTCCGGTTGGTTCGTGAGAAGTTGGCAGAAATAGAAGAGAAAGACCGGGTACGGAATTTCCAGCCGCCGGTCTCCGGTGAGGAAATTATGGAGACATTCTCCCTGCCTCCTTCACAGCCGGTAGGCGTCATAAAAGAAGCCATCAAGAATGCTATTCTGGACGGCATAATTCCTAATGAATATGAGGCAGCTAAACAGTTTATGCTGGAACGGGCTGCAAAGATGGGGTTGAAGCCAGTTAGGGGATAATTCCTTTAAGTATAAATAGTTACAGAGTAAATATAATTAATTAGATCCGGTTTTTATATTCAATAAGCCGGATCTGATCTTTTCAATAGATAAAAATATCACTTTCCTTTTAGCAATTCTGCTGCTTCATCTCCGAAAACGATTTTTAGCACCTGCTCTTTTTTATCGTTGTCCAGTTTGATTTGTAATACTGTTTCTGTTGATATATTACTTTCCTTGCTCAGAACATATTTATCCGGATATGCAATAATGTTTATTACTGATTCTTGCAGAGCGTTTGCAATTTGTAATAATGTGTTGTATTTAAGTTCCCGCTCTCCTGACATAATAAGACTTAACCCAGCTTGTTTTAAGCCGATCTGACTAGCTAAATATTCTTGCGAATATCCTTTGTTTCTGCGAATTGCATCTATATTCCTTAGTATATCGTTCATGTAAGCAATTTAGTGTTTGTGGTTTGAATAAATAAATGATATTTGTAATAAAAAATTGCACTTATGTTTGCTAATATAACAAAATGTAATATCTTTGCTGCTGTGATTTTCTTAATTCTCTTAATAGATTTTGTGTTCCCATTTTGAAACATTTTGCTATTAAGTCTAATAGTTAACCTAATTTGTCTGAAGATTATGTTGATCTATAGAAGGTTATGTTTGTTTGGTAAATGAGGTGTCCGGTATGTGTATGAAGGGGACTGTTTTCCTTAGTAATACGGTTTTCAAGATATATGCCAGTTGTTTCTCTGTAATAAAGATTGCACTTTGTTAAGTAATGGAGAAGATAAAATTTAAGTTTATATAATTCACTAGTATTCATTTTAATATTGCTTGCCTATGATTATGAATTTTTAATTCCAATGTTTTCTATTCGGATATGTAGTCATATCCATTGTGTTTTTTAACCTTATATTCATTTAATAACAGAAGGAAATGAAAGAATCTTTTTTAGACATACATTTAAAAGGATGTCGTGTTAAAAGCAATTTATTCAGAATGTTAACCTTATTGCTTTTAATTTTTTGTACGACAAATGTATTTGCACAGCAGAAAAATGTCAGAGGAACGATTGTTGATGCTTCGGGGGATCCTCTTATTGGTGTAAATGTTTCAGTAAAAGGAATGACAATCGGTATAATTACCGATATGAAGGGTAGATATCAACTGGAAGTACCGGCCAATGCTACGCTTCTCTTTTCTTATATCGGATATCGTTCGCAGGAGATTGCGGTAGGTAATCAGTTATCGATCAATATTACGATGCAGGAAGATACTCAAAATATAGATGAGGTTGTGGTTGTCGGATATGGAGTTCAGAAAAAAGAAACTGTTACAGGTGCTGTCTCCACATTGAAGGGGGATGATTTAATAAAAACACCAGTAGCGAATCTATCAAATGCCATAGCTGGTAAAATGTCGGGAGTGGTAACATTTCAGCGTTCCGGTGAACCGGGTTACGATGGAGCAACAATTCGTATTCGCGGTTCAAATACATTAGGAAATAATGATCCGTTGGTTGTCATTGACGGAGTAGCGGCGAGAACTGGTGGTTTGGAGCGTCTTGACCCAAACGAGATTGAAACGATGTCTGTACTGAAAGATGCGTCTGCGGCTATCTATGGGGCACGTGCAGCCAATGGTGTAATCTTGATAACTACTAAAAAAGGACGTGCGGGCAAGAAACCGGTGTTTTCTTATTCTTTTAACCAAGGATGGTCTAAGCCTACCAATCTACCGGAAATGTGTGATGCTTCTCAATATGCAGAGTTGATGAATGAATTGTATATGAATAAAGCCATGAAAAATCCGGCTAAGAATAATGGTGTCGGTATGGGAGATTATACTTTGTTTGCAACTCAGGAAGAAATTCAGAAATATCGTGATGGTTCTGATCCTTGGAGATATCCGAATACGGATTGGTATGCGGCAACCTTTAAAGATTGGTCTCCACAGCGAATTCACAATGCATCGCTGGAAGGTGGTTCTGATAAATATCAATACTTTGTAAACTTCGGACATAAATATACAGACGGGCTTTATCATAAATCTGCGAACAACTACAAACAGTTCAACCTGCGTATGAATGTTGATGCACAACTCAATGATTTTATTAAGGTGGGAACTCAATTAATGGGACGTCAGGAAAACCGTAATTTCCCAAGTCAGGGAGCAGGTGATTTGTTATGGTTCACATCCAGAGGCCGTCCAACTGACCAGGCTTACTGGCCTAACGGACTTCCCGGACCGGCACAGGAATATGGGCGTAATCCGGTTGTTGCCTGTACAGATGAAACCGGTTATACGCATGATAAGCGTTATTATATACAAACTAATGCTAATGTAGAAATTACCCAGCCCTGGATTGAAGGCTTGAAACTTGTAGCTTCCGTCTCTTATGATAAATACTTAAAGCAAAGTAAAACATGGTTTCAGCCATGGACTTTATATGATTGGGATAAAGTGAGTTATGAATCAGATGGCACAACACCTAAATTAACGCCGATGTTGAGTTACCCGAACCATGAGGATCCGGACTTGTCTATGGAGTCTACAGACCAGACAAATACAGTCTTAAGCGGTATTATGACATATAATCGGGTTTTCGGAGATCATGGAGTCGATTTTTTGATAGGTATGGAACGCGACTGGTCCGATGCTGAATCGTTTAACGGATACCGGAGGTATTTCCTTTCTACGGCTCTTCATCATTTTAATGCAGGTGGTGATAAAGAGAAAAATGCCAAGAGTGACGGAGATAACTGGGAACGTGCCCGTATGAATTATTTCGGACGTTTTGCTTATAACTATAAAGAGAAATATCTGGCTGAATTTGTATGGCGTTATGATGGTTCTTATATGTTCGCAGCAGGCGAGCGTTTTGGCTTTTTCCCCGGTGTTTTGCTTGGATACCGTATTTCGGAAGAGGACTTTTGGAAAGAAAATCTCTCTTTTATTAATTATTTTAAGTTACGTGCATCCTGGGGGCAGATGGGGAACGACCAGGTTTATTATGATGATAAATTAAGGGAATACCAATTTGCACCTACCTATTATTATGAATGGGGATATATTATTGATAATGCGGATGAAAAGGGATTGCGCATCAGTCGTTTTCCGAATCCTGCTATTTCGTGGGAACGTGCTAATAACTTCAATGTTGGTATTGAAGCCCGGACATTCGATAATCGCTTATATTTAGAGGCAGATTATTTTTATAATAAACGTTCAAATATTTTATGGCGTAGAAATGCATCTATTCCTACAACTTCCGGCTTAACATTGCCTGCTGAAAATATAGGTAAGGTTAATAATACCGGTTTTGATTTTAAGATTGAATGGAATGACAATATCGGTAAAGATTGGCGCTATAGTATATCTGCAACCGGAGGCTATGCAAAAAATACCATTAAGTTCTGGGATGAAGCTCCGGGTGCTCCTGAGTGGCAAAAGTCGACAGGTCATCCGATGAATACTTCTTTGTATTACGAGTATGACGGTGTATTTAAGGATTGGGATGAAATCAACGATATAGCTAATCGTCCAAATTATGACGGTATAACAAAGGATGCGGACTTAAAACCGGGTGATATGAAATTTAAGGATCTCGATGGGGATGGTAAAATAACCCCGGATGACCGTTATCGTTCGGACCGTACCAATGAACCGAAATGGACATATGGCATTACAGGATATTTGCAATGGAAAAACTTTGACATGAATATCTTATTTCAAGGTGCGGCTGATTCATGGACTAAAGTTTACTGGGAAGCCGGTGATATTGGTAATTATCCGAAAACAGTTTATGACAAGCATTGGTCTATTGATAATCCATCTGACAAATATCCGCGTGTAAACGAACGCAGTCAGTATTATTGGGATGGAACGGCGGCCGGTAACAACACTTACTGGATGGTCAATACGAATTATATCCGTTTGAAAAATCTTGAAGTAGGATGGAGTATCCCCAAAGCATGGTTGCTGCAAACAAAGTTTATCTCGTATGCCCGTTTGTATGTGAGTGGGGTAAACTTGCTGACTTTCTCGCCAAGTAAAGATATTGACCCGGAAAGTACAAGTTCCAATGCGACAAACTATCCTCAGTCAAAAATTATTAATGTAGGTTTTACTGTAACATTCTAAACTTGATATGAACATGAAAAAAGCGAATATATTATGTCTTTTATCTGTAGCTTTGCTTACTGTGTCTTGCAGTACGGATTTTCTGGATACAAAATCACAGACAGAAATCATGGCAGATGATATATGGAAAGAAAAGAGTCTGGCAGAAGCTTATATGTATGATATTTATTTTGCATTTCAGGATGCCGGTTTTACGGAAGAACTACAGGCTTCGGCTTGCGACGAGGCGATGTTTACACATGGGAGGGAATTTGTTGAGACAAACGCAGGTGCTGTGACTGATGTGAATTTAGGCTGGTTTTCAAAGACTCAGAGTGGGCATCAATGGCAACGTTTATACCTGAATATCCGTTCCTGCAATGATTTTATCGAACATGTGGATGACGCAACATTTGCTGACGATGCAAAAAAGCAGTTGAAGGGGGAGGCTTATTTTTTGAGAGCCTATTTCCTGCATCGTTTAACACGTGGATTTGGCGGTGTTCCTATTCAGTTAAAGGTAACCCAGCTGACTGACGATCCGGAGTCGTTTTTATTATCCCGTTCTTCTTATACGGATTGTATCGGGCAGGTTCTGGATGATATTGACAAAGCTGCGGAGTGTTTAAAGGATCATACGTTTGATAATACGCAGAAGGGCAGGGCTACATTGGCTGCTGTTAAGGCTTTGAAAGTTCGTGTGTTGACGGATGCTGCCAGTGATTTGCATGACCAGGCTACAGCTTCGGCAAAATCGTCTCTGCTTGCTTCTTATAAAAATCCGGAATTGTTGTTTTACACGCAAGGGTCACGAACGGAGCGTTGGCAAGCCGTTAAAGTCGCAGCAAAAGATTTGTTGGATAATCCGATGGGACATGCTATTCCGACCTATGGAGGTACAGGACTTTCTACAGAAGAAAAAGCTCAGGCTATCTGGCGTTTCTTTTTGGCAGAAAGTGCAGATCATATTTTTTCTCGCTATTTTATCGATACAAAAGACGAAAGTGGTACTAAGATGCCGATATTTAATGGCCCTTCCGGTTATCATGGATGGGGAGGAAATACTCCTGTTCAAGATTTGGTAGATGCATTTGCAATGGAGGACGGGAGCAAATTTGATTGGAATAATTCTCAACATGCAAACAATCCATATGGTAATCGCGAACCCCGCTTTTATGCAACCATCATGTATGATGGCATGCAATGGATACAGAGACCCGATGATTATGCTTCTATTGAACCGACCGGAAAAATACAGACTGGTTATTATCAGTTGGATCCGTCTGTAACTGATGACTCAAAGTTTTATGCAGGAATGGATAGCCGTAGTGGCGGTGGGGAAAATTGGAATGCTACATACACTGGTTATTATTTAAAGAAATATATCAATCCTGCCGATGGGGATCACCGTAACAAGATCAATGCGGTTTTTCCGTTCATTCGTTTGTCAGAGGTTTATTTCTGCTATATTGAAGCTTGCATTGAGTTGGGTGAATTGGACGAGGCGAAAAAGTATCTGAATGAATATCGTGAACATGTGAATTTACCGGCTGTTACAACCAATAATAAAGATGAATTGCGGAAAATTTATCAGAATGAGCGTCGTCTGGAATTTTCTTTTGAAGAAATTCGCTATTGGGATGTCCGCCGTTGGATGACTGCCCCTGATCTTCCGGGTTTAAATAGTTTGAAAGGTATTCGTGTTACTGCTACATTGAAGTCAGGAGCTGGTGTTCAATACAAGTATACTGCGGATCCGGATATCTGGAATATGCATTATAAAGTTATAGACCTGAATAATGAAGGGCGTCAGTTTGTTGACAAATGCTATTTTTTACCTATAATGCGTGATGAGAAAAACAGTAATCCAAATTTAATTCAAAATCCAGGTTATGAAAATTAAATAAGTTACTAGTTCTTTTTTTATAAAGTACCGTCTTTGTATTAGAGTATAGACGGTACTTTATTCAGCCTTTTGTTGAGCGATTTGCATTAAATCGGATTTATCATTTGTCTATATAACGAAATAAATCCTATCTTTAGGGTCTCAATTCGTAATTGTAAAAATAGTATTATCATGAAAAACAGAAAATTAAGAATGGGCATGGTAGGCGGTGGAAGTGACGCCTTTATCGGTGCAATCCATCGTCGTGCGGCTTTTATGGACAATCAGATCGAACTGGTATGCGGATGTTTCAGCGTAGACCCTGAAATTTCTAAGAGTTCCGGTCTGTCTTATTACTTGCCGGAAGATCGCATTTACAGTACTTATCAGGAAATGTTCGAGCATGAAATGACGTTGCCGGAAGGTGAACGGATGGATTTTGTGACTATCGTGACACCTAACCGCTGGCATTTCGAACCGGCTATGATGGCTTTGGAAAGAGGATTCCATGTTGTAGTGGATAAACCGATGACCTTCTCGCTGGAAGAAGCTAAACAACTTCAGAAGAAAGTGGAAGAAACAGGACTGATCCTGGCTCTGACCCATGTATATTCTGCCTATCCGGCAGTAAAAGAAGCCAAAGAACGTATCGCCAGAGGTGAACTGGGAACGCTCCGCCGTGTTTATGTGGAATATCTCCAGGGATGGCTTTCCGATCGGATCGAACTACAGGGTGGAAATAACGCCGGATGGCGTACAGACCCGAAACGCTCCGGAAAAGCCGGTTGTATTGGAGATATCGGTACGCATGCCTGGCATCTGAGTGAATATATAACCGGTTTGAAGGTGCTGGAAGTTTGTGCCGACCTGAATGCTTTTGTGCCCGGACGTCCGATCGATGATGATGGCGCAGCATTCCTTCGTTATGAGAACGGTGTGGTCGGAACTTTAACCGCATCGCAGGTCGCTGTCGGAGAAGAAAACAATATCCGGATCCGTATTTACGGAGATAAGGGCGGTCTGGAATGGCAGCAGCAGGAACCGAATACTTTATATGCTAAATGGTCGAATAAACCGACAGAAGTGATCCGTATGGGAAATAACGGTTTTATCGGTGATATGGCCAAAATGAATACCCGCACTCCGGGGGGGCATCCGGAAGGTTTCATCGAAGCTTTTGCCAATATTTACAGGAACTTTGCTCATACTGTCATGAGTATCAAGAAAGGAGAGAAGCCATGTGAGGAATGTCTGGACTTCCCGACTGTTTATGACGGTGTAAGAGGCATGCAGTTTATTGAAACGATGGTGGAAGCCGGATACAATGAAAATGTAAAGTGGCAGAAGTGGGTGGATTGATGATCGCACATTAGTAAATCAATATAGGAATGAAATTAAAAATGTTAGCTTGCTGTTGTTCCTTGCTGGGAGTGACAGCATTTGCTCAAAAAAATGAGTGGAAAGATCCGAACGTAAATGAAGTTAACCGTGCCCCGATGCATACCAACTACTTTGCGTTTGAAACAGAGGATGCGGCGTTGAAGGGATGTAAAGAATCGTCAGTCAATTTTATGACTTTGAACGGAACCTGGAAATTTAACTGGGTGAAGGATGCCGATGCCCGTCCGACAGATTTTTATCAGGTAGGATTTAATGATAAAGGTTGGGCGAATATGCCCGTTCCCGGCATCTGGGAATTGAATGGTTTCGGTGATCCTATTTATGTGAATGTGGGATATGCCTGGAGAAACCAGTTCAAGAATAATCCGCCGGAAGTGCCGGTAGAAAATAACCATGTCGGTTCATACCGTAGAGAAATCGTTATTCCGGCAGACTGGAAAGGAAAAGAAATATTTGCTCATTTCGGTTCGGTAACATCCAATATGTATCTTTGGGTAAACGGGCAGTATGTAGGATATAGTGAAGACAGCAAACTCGAAGCGGAATTCAATCTGACCAAATACCTGAAACCAGGCAAGAACCTGATCGCATTCCAGACATTCCGCTGGTGCGACGGTACGTATCTGGAAGACCAGGATTTTCTGCGTCTGTGCGGTGTCGGACGTGATTGTTATCTGTACACCCGTAACCCTAAATATATCCAGGATATCCGCGTAACTCCGGATCTGGATGCACAGTATAAGGATGCCACATTAAATGTAAGCGTTAACCTGAAAGGTAGTGGCGTTGTGGATGTAAAATTGTTGGATAAACAAGGCAATTCCGTTGCAACAACTACGCTGAAAGGCTCAGGCAAAGTGTCTGCGGATATCGCTGTTTCCAATCCGTTGAAGTGGACGGCTGAAACGCCTAACCTGTATACCCTGGTCGCTACGTTGAAAGAAGGCAATAAAGAACTGGAAGTTATCCCGGTGAAAGTCGGTTTCCGTAAGATAGAACTGAAAAACAGCCAGATCCTGGTAAACGGGCAGCCGGTACTGTTTAAGGGAGCAGACCGTCATGAAATGGATCCGGACGGCGGATATGTGGTTTCCCGCGAACGTATGTTGCAGGACATCAAGGTGATGAAGGAATACAACCTTAATGCGGTTCGTACCTGTCACTATCCGGATGCAAACCTGTGGTATGATCTGTGTGACGAATACGGTATTTATGTCGTAGCCGAGGCTAATGTGGAATCCCACGGTATGGGGTATGGTGAACAAACCCTGGCTAAGAATCCGGCGTATGCAAAAGCACATATGGAACGTAACCAGCGTAATGTACAACGTGGTTTCAACCATCCGTCTATTATTTTCTGGTCATTGGGTAATGAAGCCGGTTTCGGACCGAACTTTGAAGCATGTTACACCTGGATCAAGAATGAAGATAAGAGCCGTGCCGTTCAGTATGAGCAGGCAGGAAAGAATGAATTTACCGATATCTATTGTCCTATGTATCTGGGGTATAAAGGATGCGAAGACTATTGTAATAGTAATGTCGACAAACCGCTTATCCAGTGCGAGTATGCGCATGCAATGGGTAATTCACAGGGTGGATTCAAAGAATACTGGGATCTTGTCCGTAAATATCCGAAATATCAGGGTGGTTTCATCTGGGACTTTGTGGATCAGTCATTGCGTATGAAAAATAAGGAAGGTGTGGAATATTATGGATACGGTGGCGACTTTAACCGCTACGATGCATCTGATAATAACTTCCTGGACAATGGTTTGATCAGTCCGGACCGTAAGCCTAATCCTCATATGCATGAGGTCGGACATATTTACCAGTCGATCTGGGTAACTCCTTCGGACCTGGCAAGCGGTGTCGTGAATGTTTATAACGAAAACTTCTTCCGTGATTTGAGTGGTTATTATGCAGAATGGGAATTGCTGGCTGATGGCGAAGTAGTTCAGACAGGCATGGTCAAAGATCTGGAAGTGGCTCCGCAACAGACCAAATCTGTAAAGTTGAACTATACTACGGACGGAATCTGCAAATGCAAGGAATTGCTGTTGAATGTCGCTTTCAAACTGAAAAAAGCGGAAACAATGCTTCCGGCGGGATATACGGTTGCTAAAAACCAGTTGGTTGTCCGCCCGTATAAGGCTCCGGAATTGAAACTGGCAAATGTTGAAAAGGTAAATGTTGCCACGGTAACCCCGGTAATTACAGAAAATGATTACAACTATCTGATCGTTACAGGTGAAAACTTCCGTATCGAGTTCAATAAACATGACGGTTTCCTTTGCAAATATGATGTAAAGGGCCAGGCTTTGATCGATGAAGGCGGCAAGCTGACTCCAAACTTCTGGCGTGCTCCGACCGATAACGATATGGGAGCCGGTTTGCAGAACAGATATGCAGCATGGAAAAAGCCGGGACTGAAACTGACCTCTTTGACAAATAAGATGGAAAACGGTCAGGCGGTAGTAAATGCAGAATATACAATGGAAGCCGTATCGGCTAAGTTGTCCGTTTCTTATACCATTAATAATGAAGGTGCCGTAAAAGTAACACAGAAGATGATTGCCGATAAGTCGGCTAAAGTATCGGATATGTTCCGTTTCGGTATGCAGATGCAGATGCCGAAAGAAATGGCATTGATCAAATATTATGGTCGTGGTCCGTGGGAAAACTATTCAGACCGTAACAATGTGACCGATCTGGGTAAATTCTGCCAGACAGTGGATGAACAATTCTACTCTTATATCCGTCCGCAGGAAACCGGTACAAAAACGGATATCCGCTGGTGGAAACAGACAAACAAAGGTGGCAACGGTCTGATGTTTGTTGCCGAGGCTCCTTTCTCTGCTTCTGCATTGAACTACTCGATCGAATCACTGGACGACGGTGTGCAGAAAGACCAGAGACATTCAGAATTAGTCCCGAAAGTGGACTATACCAACCTTTGTATCGACAAGGTACAGATGGGACTGGGCTGTGTGAACAGCTGGGGCGCATTGCCTTTGGAGCAATATCGTTTGCCTTACGGTGATTATGAATTTACTTTCATTATGACACCGATGCAGTCAAATCTTTAAGGGATACTGAAAATAATTAAAAAAAGCATAATCTGCTTACTTATTACGTTAAATAGGTGGGTTATGCTTTCTTTATATTAAGGAAAATGCTACTTTTATTGCCGATTTTTAAATCTAATTCTCAGACTAAGTGTAAATATTGAATACCATAAAAACAGATGGCTACTAACAAGAATTCTAATCGATACTCATCAGGCCTGAAGAAGAATTTTTTTAAAGGAAAGACCTTTATGCTTCTTTTGGGCGTAATTTTTGGTGCCGGGGTAATGATTCTGGCTTATAATACTTCCGTTTATTTTTCCAGTGACGAATCCTGTATGATGTGTCATGTGCATCCGCATGTGGAAGGCAGCTGGAAACTATCCAAGCACGTAAATAACGGGAGCGGGGTGAAAGTGCATTGCGTGGACTGCCACCTTCCGCCTAAAAACGATACCTGGAACCATTATACGGCAAAAGCAAAACTGGGCTTAAAAGATGTCTGGTCTTTTATGACCAAAGACAGTGCCGACTTTGACTGGGATGTAAAGTCAGAACTGGATCATGCCGTTAAATATATCCCGAACGAATCATGTAAAGAATGCCACCAGAATTTGTTTCCGGAAGGAATTACGAACGACGGTATTACAGCACACCTTTATTATGATGAAAATGAAAAGAAACTGGACTTGCAGTGTATCAGTTGTCACCTGGATGCCGGGCATTATAATCCCAACTACAACCATTCCAAGTTGACTGGTATTCCTGGCATGGCTTCTGGATCTTCGGCGGTCGATACAAGCCTCTATTTCAAGGAACCTGCACAGGTAACAAGTTTTGCCGATTATGTAGAACAGATACCCGGAACACCGGTGTCTTTCAAAATGGTTGCCGTGCCGGGCGGTACGTTCAAAATGGGTAGCACCAGCAAGGAACCGTTCCATAAACCGGATGAAGCACCTGTTCGTAACGTAACGGTCAGCCCGTTCTTTATGGCTGAGGTGGAAGTTACCTGGGACCAGTACTGGTCGTTCTATGGAAATACGATGAGCGAGGGGCGTACTCCTCCTGAAACAGTTTATGCGAATAACAGCAATCCGGATGTGGATGCTATTTCCGGTCCGACACCTCCATTCGGATTCCCCGACCAGGGATGGGGTGGCGGCGATCGTCCGGCTATCACAATGACACATTATGCAGCTGAAACATTCTGCCAGTGGTTATCGAAGAAGACCGGCAAGAAATACCGTCTGCCGACCGAAGCCGAATGGGAATATGCAGCCCGCGGAGGTACGGAAACTCCTTACTTCTTCAGCGGCAGCCCGAAAGACTTCTCCGACCAGGGATTCTGGCGTAAGTTCTTCGATGCAAAAACCGACAGTATCAGTTCGTTCGTCATTTACAGCAAGAACAGTAAGAATAAGACACAAGAACCGGAACTGGTGAAAGCCAATCCGTTCGGATTAAAGAATATGTTGGGTAATGTCATGGAATATTGTGCAGATAAGTATGATCCTGAAGCTTATAGCAAGGGAGGCGAGTCTGTTACGAATCCGTTGGTAACCGAAGGAACGGAATGGGTAGTGCGCGGAGGTAATTATACTTCTGACGCGGCAGACCTTCGTTCGGCAGCCCGCGACTATACCAAACATGAAGCGTGGTTAAAGACCGACCCGCAGCAACCTAAAAGTATCTGGTGGTATTCTGACATACGTGGCATAGGCTTCCGTGTGGTATGCGAGCCGGATTCATCCATTCAATAAAGTAGACTAGTGTAAAAATTATATCAATTCTTTAAATTTGCTATATCATGAAAAAGGAAAACAGTATCAGTAGAAGATCATTTTTAAAAAGTTCAGCGATGGCCGGTGCACTGGGTGCAATCGGTACAGGTAGTGCAGCAAGTGTGGTTCTGACTTCATGCGGCGGGGGAGAAAAAGCTGCTGCTTTGAAACCGCTGAAAGAACCGGGTACTTATTATATTCCGGAATTGCCGGATCTGGCAACCGACGGCAAGGAACTGAAAGCCGGTGTTATCGGTTGCGGCGGACGTGGTTCCGGTGCCGCTTTCAACTTCCTGAACGCAGCAAATGGCGTAACTATTGTTGCGTTGGGTGATACTTTCCAGGAAAGAGTTGACGAACTGGCCGGTAAGCTGAAAAAAGATAAGAATATAGATATTCCTGCCGACAAACGTTTTGTAGGTCTGGATGCATATAAACAAGTAATAGACAGTGGCGTGGATGTTGTGATCATTGCAACACCTCCCGTGTTCCGTCCGGTACATTTCCAGTATGCGACAGAAAAAGGGAAACATTCATTCCTTGAAAAACCGATCTGCGTGGATCCGGTAGGTTATCGTACGATCATGGCTACAGCCAAACAGGCGGAAGCGAAGAATTTGCGTGTGATTACCGGTACGCAACGTCACCACCAGCGTCCTTATGTGGAATCTTATAAAAAGATCATGGAAGGAATGATCGGAGAGATTACTGGTGGTACTGTTTACTGGAATCAAAGTATGCTGTGGTTCCGTGAACGTCAGAAAGAATGGAATGATTGCGAATACATGATCAAGGACTGGGTGAACTGGAAATGGCTGTCGGGTGATCATATTGTTGAACAGCATGTACACAACATCGATGTGTTTACCTGGTTCAGCGGTTTGAAACCGGTTAAGGCTGTAGGTTTCGGTTCTCGTCATCGTCGTGTTACAGGTGACCAGTATGATAACTTCAGTATCGACTTTACCATGGAAAACGGTATTCATATGCACAGTATGTGCCGCCAGATAGATGGTTGCGTTAGTAATGTAAGTGAATTTATTCAGGGAACCAAAGGTTCATGGGACAGCTCTACGATGGAGATCAAAGACCTTGCCGGTAATGTGGTATGGAAATACGATTATGAAGCAGAAAAAGCAAACTTCAAACAGACCGACCCGTATACATTGGAACATGTTAACTGGATCAACAGTATCCGTGGTAACAAACCGCTTCAGCAGGCTTCCGAAACAGCTATTTCGAATATGGCAGCTATTATGGGACGTGAATCGGCTTATTCCGGTGCTGAGACAACCTGGGATGCTATGACCGCTTCTCCGCTGGATTATACTCCGAAAGACCTGAATCTGGGTAAGATGGATATGAGTACATTTACTGTACCGGTTCCGGGAAAACCTCGTGATCAAAATAAATAAAGATATGACATTAAACAGAAGAAACTTTTTAAGAACAACTTTGTCCGGTGCTGCGGTAGCAGCCGTTAGTACCGGCACGTTGGCATCCTGTGCATCGAAGGCTTCTTCGGATGAGAAATGTCCGGAAACGAAGTCTTGCTGCAACACCAAGGCGAAACTGAACCTCTCTTTCCAGGAAGGCATCGCTCCGGGTGAAAACCTGAACCAGAAGCTGGACTATATGGAAAAGCTGGGAGTTGTCGGTTTTGAACCGGGGGGCCGCGGACTGAAAGACCGTGTAAAGGAAATCAAAGAAGCCCTGACCGGTCGTGATATCAAAGTCAGTGCCATTTGTGCAGGGTTTGAAGGTTTTATCCTCTCTACTGATCCGGCTATCCGTCAGAAATGTATGGATACGATGAAAGAGATTATTACCGCAGCCGGCGAATTGGGATCGACAGGGGTTATCATCGTTCCGGCTTTCAACGGGCAGGTACCGGCGCTTCCTCATAATCAGGAAACCCGCGACTTCCTGTGCGAGCAATTCACAGAAATGGGAAATCATGCCGCTCAGAACGGAACGACCGTCATCTTTGAACCTTTGAACCGTAAAGAATGTTTCTATATGCGTCAGGTGGCCGACGCCGCTTCCGTATGCCGGGATATCAACAATCCGGGAGTACGTTGCATGGGTGACTTCTGGCATATGACCTGGGAAGAAACGTCCGATATGGGAGCCTTTATCTCGGGTGGAGACTATTTGCAACACGTACACGTGGCAAGCCGCAAACGTCGCAGCATGCCGGGTGAAGACGGGGAAGCAGATAACTACGTAGACGGCTTCAAGGGCCTGAAGATGCTGGGTTATGACAAATACGTAAGTTTCGAATGCGGATGCCAGGGCGATCGTAACATCGTTGTCCCTGCCGCGGTAGAACTCTTGCGCAAACAATGGGAAGAAGCATAAATTATGCCTTTAGTATATCCAAATATGCAAATGAGTGAGGTGGTGGAAGAACATCCCTCACTCATTCCTGTAATCAACCGATTCGGTATCCGCCTCGGGTTGGGCGATAAATCGGTGAAGACGATCTGTGACGAATATCAGCTGGATACGGATTTCCTGCTGACTGTAATTAACACGTTCCTGAACGAGGAATACTTCCCGGAAAGGAAGTTACAGACATTCCATACGACACAGATTATCGATTACCTGACCAAGACCAATCTTTACTACCTGCGTTACCAGTTGCCGAACATAGAGCGGCACCTAACTTCTTTCATCTCTATGAGCACGCCGGGAAACAATACGTTGAACCTGATCGGCAAATTCTTCTCCTCTTTCAAGGAAGAGCTTACGGCACGTATCGAACATGATGATAAGGAATGGTTCCCTTACTGCCTGGCGTTGAGTGAAAAAATAAAAGGGTGTTGTAATTCCGATGAAAAGGAGGCACTCCATCTGGGTGACGAGCAGCGTTCGGAAGATGCTATAGAAGCGTTGTTATCCGATCTGAAAGGCATCATGATCAAGCATCTTTCCGGCGATTACAACGAGAATCTGTGTTATGCCGTGATCTTTGGGATCAGCAGCCTTGAAAAAGACATCAAGCAGCATAACCGTATCCGTTACCGTATCTTGACTCCGATGGTCTCTGCCATGGAGAAATTATGTAAATAAGCCCTGTCGATGCACCGGAACAAACAAATAGCGATTATCTTACCCGACACTCTACAAAGTATAGGTCTTCAGAGTCTGCTGACCGACTACTTTCCTCCGGTCGAGGTCTGCTATTTCCCTGCGTTCGAGATTTTTAATGCGGCAGGTGGCAACGATGCGTTCGATTATTATTTTACCTCTCCGGACATCATGGTGCTGAACGCCGACTTTTTCCTTCCCCGCCGTAGCAAAACCACGGTACTGATCGATGGGGGAGAGGATACTGGCGGTATTTCCACCACCAACCATATAACCATCAAGGCATCGCAGGAGATTATCATCGAGCAATTGCAGCAATTGTTTACTAGCGACAGTTCCGCTTACACAGTCGGTGAAAACAGCAAAGACCTTTCTTCCCGCGAGACTGACGTCCTCCAACTGATCGTCAAAGGCATCACGAATAAGGAGATTGCCGACAAACTGAATATCAGCCTGAACACCGTCCTGACCCACCGCAAGAATATCACAGCCAAGCTAGGCATCAAGACCGTCTCCGGTTTAACATTCTATGCCATCATGAACGGGATTATTTCGGGGGATGATATTGAGTTATAAGTTTCTTTCCACCACCTTCCACGTCTCTATATTCCGTGTTTTGTTACTGAAGTTTACGCCTATTTTGAATAGTTTGCGGGTATCGCTGGCGAAGGGGTGTGCATAACCTTTCTCTTCTGGAAAGGTGAATCCACCTTGTCCGTATTGGCATAAAAAGGTAACAGGAATTTCATAAATCCATCTTCCTCTTCGCGGTTGGGAAATCCCAGCCGGTAAAATACCAAAGAGACGATCATAATCTTTGATAGTCTGGTATCCGCTCTGATAGATAACTGGTATTGGGTTCGTAGAAGTCGAGTCAATACTGTTTAACACGTCTGCGTCGGTTTCCGTATGAGCCATGTTATAGAGATTGTAGTTGGAACGTTTAAGCAACATAACCAAATAAGTTGGCGTACCTGTTTCAAATCAGTAACTTCCGAATTGCATGTACTTGAATGTATTTAACAGACTGAACGGATTATATATTCCTGGACTGTCGGGCACGAAATATAACTGCCTGTCTTGACCAATTGGTAGATCAATTCCGTTTTATCAATATAAAGAAAACCATCCTTTCTGATTTTCTCGAAGTTCTGTATGCCGATGGGATAAAGCTGTGTCATAATTAACCTGATTGAAAATGATACTTTCACAAAGGTTGAGAATTATTCCTAATAATATGCCTTTTCACCGAATCCGGGATACAAGCACTGTCATCCTTATGCATTATATATGTAGCAAGTTCTCCGTGCCAAGTCGCCAGCCATATTTTTTCTACCAATACCTACTTCCTCTGCGGTATAAGATTATGCCGGTTATTGGCAAAGTAATGTCGTTTGCAAACAATGCCTGTCGTTTGTGGAAATAAATTGCATAATCATTCTACAATCTTTAGCTTTGGGTAATTGTAAAATAGTATTTACTGTTATGGGCAAAAAAAAAGCGAAAGAAAGAAAGCCGGGTGGAACACAAGTTAGCAGTGCCTCGTCCCAAAAAGGGAAACCCAAAGATAAGGCCAAAGGTCAAACACAAAAGGAAGAACCAACTCATGTGGATAATAGTCCTAAATCTGAGCATGACCGAATACTGAAAGAGAAGATAGAAAAAGGGGAGAAGAAAAAAAGAGCACAGGAAAACCTAAAGAAAGTGAAGGATCTACCAGCCAAAGAGAGAATGGCTTTTATTGCACAAATCATGAAAAAGTATGAATGTTCTGAAGACGATTGCATTGGTTATATTAGCCAAAGTCTTCAGGATCTTAAGCCGGGAGAATATGATAGGACCCGGTTTGAACAAACGTTAGCTTTTGATATACGGCATATTAGATTTGCTCCTGAACCCCAAACCTTGCATCAACAATATCTAACTAAAAGCGGATGGGATAGGAAATTGTTAGAGAAAGAAGGAAAATCAGTTGTACCAAGAAGACAGGCAACGAAAGAAGAACTGGCAGAAGATCAGCTATGCATTTACAGAACGATGTCTTTGGCTGAATGGGAAGGGTTGAAAGGGAAGCCATCATCGTTGAAAAATCATTTGGGCGATTTTAAAGAGGCAGTAGAATATTTATATTTAAAAAGTTCTGATGTTCCGATTAAAGTGTTGGTTGAATTCCCTATAAAGAGAGGTCGGGAAGCAAATTTGTTCTCCCCGAATCTCATAGGCTTCCCTTCTAAGATCGCTTATAATATAAAATCAATGTCTAAAGTTCTTTTGGATGTAGAGCATTCAAGTAATTTTTCAGAAAACGAAGCAAAGGACAAGACGGGAGAAAAGGTTGGAATAAAATCGGAAGACCATGGCGATGCAAAATTCAGTTTTTCATTGCCTTCCAGCAACAATCCGACGAAAAACAAAAAATGCGTTGAAAATTTAATGAGTCTGATTGATATACCGCAAATAGGTGTTTTAGCTTATAATATCAATGGAAAGATAACATTTCTGGAAGAGAAAAAAATAGATTTTGTGAAGGCTGATGTGAATGACTCGGAAAAAGCTACCGACAAAACGATATCTGCCGAATCTGACATTCCGCAACCAGAGAAACAAACACCTGATGCCACTCCGTCAAAAGAATCCCAACCTGTAACGCAGGTTCCGCCAGAAATGCCCCAATCCGAAGATGAAATTTCCGTTGTCTCAGTCATTGCCTCTGAGATACGATCAATGCTTCAATCCGCTGATGAAGACGAACAAGTATATCCGGATGTGCCGGACCTTACTCCTGAAGAACTCCGGAGGCTCGATATGCCGGCAGCGTCAGATCCCGAAAGAAAAATGATACCCGAAGCCCAATATGTAGCAGAAAAGAATTGGATTATAGAAGATTACGGAGGAGGTGGTGATTGTTTGTTCCGTGCCCTTTCGGCTTCTTCAGATCCTGAGGTATTCTTAAAATTGCGTCAGGAGATAGTAATAGAAGAACAAGAGGCGGGTTTGGTACAGAAAGGATTTGTAGATGCCAACCTTATGGGTATGTTAGAAAACAGCCTCTATCCCGAACTTAGAGATCTGTCGGTTGAAGCAATCCATAAACAGAATATTCCCATTGAAGCCTATCATAAACTTATGGCACTCCAAGGTACATGGGGTGGGGATATGGAAATTTTGGCATTTACTCGATTGGGTCATCAAATCGTGTATGTGATAGACGAAAATGGGACTATGTTTTGTTATGAGGAAGGTGAGAGCCAGAGAATTGATGAAATACCGGATGAGGTATGGGAGAATGAATCTATTGTTCTTTACAAAACTCGTGATCATTGGCGTAGAGTTACCGGTCGATACCATACACAATAGCAGACCTATTCAATTATATACTGAAGAAGGCGGATTTTAAAATGGTTTAGATAAACTTAATAATAGACAAAGTTTGTGATACATCTCTTTTATCCAGGATAAAGGAATTCGCGAAAAGATCGCAAAGGCTCTTTGTTAAAATCACTACATCTAGTGATTGATCGCCTTGTTTCTTTCCTGTTCCTTTGCAATCGTAATATACTAATAGTGAAAATACGATGAAACAACGCTACTTGTTTGTTCTGATTGCAGGGGCTGTCTCTGGATTACAACCGTTGATGGCTGATGAAGTAAATGTGAATGTAAATGAAAATGACACCATCAAGACGTATAATATCGATGAGGTCATTATAACATCTTCTACAAAAGAGACGAATGACTTACGGTTATTGCCCGGTTCTGTTTCCATCCTTTCCCCCCAAGCGATATCAGGACGCCAGATCGATGCGTTGAAAGATATCAGTTCGTTTGTTCCCAACCTGTATATGCCGGATTACGGCTCTAAAATGACTTCGGCTATCTATATCCGCGGTATCGGTGCACGAAGCAGCGGACAGTCGATCGGACTTTATGTCGATAATGTGCCGTATCTGGATAAGAGTACCTTTGATTTTGAATTGAACGATATACAGCGCATGGAGGTGTTGCGTGGTCCGCAGGGTACTTTGTATGGCCGTAATGCGATGGGAGGGATCGTGAATATTTATACATTGTCACCCTTCAATTATCAGGGAACAAAGTTTTCGATGTCGACAGGTAACTATGGTGCTTCCAAGATCAAAGCGTCCCATTATCGAAAACTGAGCGAGCATGTCGGTATTTCCCTTAGCGGTTACTACGACAGGAATGACGGTTTTTTCATGAACGAATATTCCGATACGAAGGCAGATAAGGAGAAGTCTGCCGGCGGACGTTTTAAATTGGATTGGTTGATCAATCCGGCAATGAAACTGCAATATGCATTCAATTATGATTATGTCGACCAGGGTGCCTTTCCTTACGGACAATATAACACGGAGACAGGAAAGGTGGAGCCTGTACGTATAAATGATCCCAGCACCTATTGGCGGCGGATGCTGAATAACAGCATTTATTATGAGTGGAAAACGGATAAATTCCTGCTGTCCTCCACCACCGCCTACCAGTATCTGAAAGACGATATGAAGATGGACCAGGATTATACGGAGAAGTCTATTTTCACACTGAACCAGAAGCAAAAGCAATATGCCTGGAGTGAAGAGGTGGCGATCCGGTCGAATCACCAGAAGAATTATCAATGGAGCTTCGGTGCATACGGCTTTTATAATAGCCTGAAAACGGATGGTCCGGTGATGTTTAAGGAGGATGGTCTGAAAGATGTCCTGCAGAAAGCCTTTGATGAGATCGTGGCCGGTAACCCCAAGGCTCCGCAATTGACCGTATATGGTGATGATAAGAATCAGATTTATTTCCCCGGATATTTTGAAACGCCGACATTCGGTTTTGCTGTCTTCCACCAGTCCACTTATAACAACTTATTTACGGACGGACTGTCTGTAACGGCAGGTATCCGGCTGGATTATGAAAAGGCAAAGCTGAATTACGACTCTTCGGTAGATAGTATGAAGATAGGTGTATCTATGGGAGGACGTCCTATGGGTGTTCTGCCTGTCGAGACAAGATTGGAGGGGAAAACCTCGCAGGACTTTTTGCAGGTGCTGCCAAAGGTGTCTGTGAGGTATCAATGTTCGCCGGGTACGTTTACGTATGTGTCGGTTGCCAAAGGATATAAGACGGGAGGCTACAATGTGCAGATGTTTGGTGACCTGGTACAGGAATATGCCCGGTACGATCTGATGTCGAAGTTCATGCCCAACCAGGCAAAGAAGCCGGCAGAGGTGGAAGAGGTGGCTGCCTATAAACCGGAGCACAGCTGGAATTATGAAATGGGTATCCGCAGTGAATTGATCAAGGACCGTCTGCATGCCGAACTGACACTCTTTTATATGGATATTCAGGATATCCAGTTGACGACATTTGCCAAAGGGGGAAGCGGGCGCATGATCACCAATGGAGGCAAGGCCGACAGTTATGGGGTGGAGGTAAGCCTTCGCAGCCGTATTGCCGAGGGCCTGACGGCTGATTTGAATTATGGTTTCACCCGTGCTACCTTCCGCGATTATAAGACGTTGGATAAAAACGAAACGGAGATAAATTATAAGGATAACTTCATCCCGTACACTCCGCGCCACACCGTCAGTCTGGGATTGAACTATACCAAACTGTTGCGGAACAGTTGGTTCGACCAGTTTACTGCTTCCGTCCAGTATGCCGGAGCCGGGAAGATTTTCTGGACCGAAAAGAATGATATCAGTCAGGACTTTTACGGTGTGTTGAATGGCAAAGTGGGAGTGCGTAAGGGCATTGTTAACCTGAATGTATGGAGCCGCAATATGACTGACACTGACTACCAGGCATTTTATTTCGAATCATTCGATAATTCATTTATACAAAAAGGCAAACCCTTCCAGATCGGGGCGGAAGTGGCTGTGACGTTTTAATTCAGTATTTATCAAATATGAACTATCCGATTATTGACCGGTTGTACCTGGCTCCCCTCTCAAGAGGGGAATTGGTTATTCCCGTCACTATAAGCAGATAGTTCATATTTTTCTAAAATAACTTATATGAAAGTATTATTCTTATTTGTTTGTTTGTGCTTGTCCGCATCGGCGGTTAAAGCGGACGATCCCGATACAACGAAAGTTCGTCAGGTTGAGTTGAACGAGGTGGTGGTCCGGTCGTTTAAGCAAAACAGGGATTTGCGCCTGGAACCGCTGTCGGCTTCCTCCGTTACCGGCACAGCCATACAAAACAAGAATATTACAGGAATTAAGGAGTTCAGTTCCTTTATCCCGAACCTGTTTATGCCAGATTATGGGTCGAAGCTGACTTCGCCTGTGTATATCCGTGGGATCGGTTCGAAGATCAATGCGCCTTCCGTCGGGCTTTATGTGGACGGTATCCCTTATTTTGAAAAGTCGGCGTTCGATTTCGATTTTGCGGAGATCGACCGTGTCGAAGTGTTGCGCGGTCCGCAGGGAACTCTATACGGACGCAATACGATGGGGGGAATCATCAATGTCTATACCAAATCTCCCTTGAAATTTCAGGGAACGAATGCTTTGATCTCTAACGGTACCTACGGTGCCCGCGAGTATGCCCTTTCCCGCTATGCGAAAATAGGGGAGAAGTTCGGCTACTCCCTTTCCGCCAATTATAACAGGAATGACGGATATTTTACCAATTTGTTTACCGACAAGAAAGCGGATGACTTGAAAAGCGGCTCCGGCCGTATCCGGTTGGAATGGCAGCCGACGCAGCGGTTGTCGCTCGGCCTGATGAGTTCGTATGACAATTCCAGGCAGGGAGGTTATCCATATGCCGTCTGCGATTCGGTGACACACCGGCCGGGCGATGTCAACTACAACGATTACAGTTTTTATAAACGGGCCATGTCTACCACCGGCCTGACGGTGGAATATAAAGGTACAGGATACAGTCTCAGCAGCAAAACGGCTTTCCAGTACCTGTCGGATCATCAGGGGATCGACCAGGACTTTTCTCCGGCAAGTATTTATTTTGCCCGGCAGGATCAGAAACAGAAGATGTTTTCGGAAGAGTTTAATATAAAATCGACGACAGACGGGCGGTATAAATGGCTGTTCGGCGCCTTCGGTTTCTGGCAGGGAATAGATAATACGGTGATAATGGATTATCTGTCGGCTGCCTACAGTTCGCGTAAGTTGTACGATACGCCCACCTACGGAATAGCCTTTTATCATCAGTCTACCTTCGATGACCTGCTGGTCGACGGCCTTTCCGCAACGATCGGCATACGCTATGATTACGAACGCGCTTCTACCGATTATCTTAGCTTCAAAGATACGGAGGAGGAGAGTAAGGAGTTGGATGCCTTTTACAGCAAACTTAAATTCAGCCAGGTTACACCTAAATTTGCCTTGCAATATATGTTTCCCTCTTCCGGGATTATCTACGCCACTGTAACGAAAGGATATAAGACCGGTGGCTTCAACACCTCCTTCGAACGGGAAGAGGACCGCTCTTTCCGGCCGGAGAGCAGCTGGAATTATGAAGTGGGAGGCAAGCATCCTTTCCTCGATAACCGCCTGCGTGCCGAGATCGCTCTTTTCTGGATCGACTGGAAAAACCAGCAGATCAGCCAGTCGCTTACGGTAGGTTCCATGCTCAACAATGCGGGGCGGAGCGAAAGCAAAGGGATGGAAGTCAGCTTGCAGGGAAATCCGGTCAACGGATTGATGGTACAGTTGAATTACGGGTTTACCCATGCCACATTCAAGGATTATACAGACAAGAAGAAAGACAAAGTGTATGACTATTCGGGCAATTATCTGCCGCTGGTCCCCTCGCATACTTTCTCTGCCGGGGCCGATTATACCATTTCGAATCCTTGCTCCCATATCGACCGCATCCTGATCAGTGCGAACTTTACCGGTGCGGGCCGGATATATTGGAAAGAAGATAACGTTGTTTCCCAACCTTTTTACGGACAATTGAACGGAAAGGTTTCTGCAACGAAAGGATTTGCTACCTTTGCAATCTGGGCTAAGAATATCACCAACACACAATATACCGCTTTTTATTTTGAGATGGGAAAAGGTCTGGCACAAGCGGGCCGCCCTTTCACGATCGGAGGAAGTGTAGCGGTGGCATTTTAATCGGGTGTAAAATGCTTTCGCATCGTGCGCCGGAGCTTTGCAGGGGTGCAAAATGCTTTCGCATCGTGCGCCGGAGCTTTGCAGGGGTGCAAAATGCTTTCGCATCGTGCGCCGGGACTTTACAGGGGTGTAAAATGCTTTCCCAATCTGGGAAACGACTTTACAAGGGTGCAAAATGCTTTCCCGGTTTGGGAAACGACTTTACAAGGGTGTAAAATGCTTTCCCGATTTGGGAAACGACTTTACAAGGGTGTAAAATGCTTTCCCAACATGGGAAACGACTTTACAAGGATGAAAAGTGCTTTCCCAACATGGGAAACCATATTACAAAGAAAACGAATGGAACAAAAAAATAAAATATTCAATCTCGGGACCTTTTTCTGCCTCTACATTGCGCAGACTATCCCGATGAGTTTTTTCTCTACCGTCATCCCGGTAATGATGCGGCAGGAGAATTTTTCTTTATCAGCCATCGGTTTGCTGCAACTGATCAAGCTGCCTTGGATACTGAAATTCCTCTGGTCGCCGATGGTGGATCGCCATGCCCGGACAACGGGCGATTATAAACGGTGGATCTTCTCGTCCGAACTGATCTATGCCGTCCTGATCTTTGCCGTCGCTTTCCTTGATTTTAAAACGGATTTCTATACCATTATCGCCCTGATCATCGTATCGTTCGTAGCCTCTGCCACCCAGGATATTGCGACCGATGCGCTGGCCGTCCTTTCCTTTAGCCGGAAAGACAAGAGCCTGGTGAACAGCATGCAGTCGATGGGCAGTTTCGGCGGCTCGATGATCGGGGGAGGCGTGTTGCTGCTGTTGTTCAAACAGCTGGGATGGAACAGCCTGTTGCCTTGCGTTGCCTTGTTCGTGATCGTTGCTTTATTGCCGTTACTGTTCAACCGCGAACTGGAGATTGCACCGAAAGATACGCATGAACGGGCGAAGAAAGCAGATGTCTTTTACTTCTTTACCCAAAAGAATATATGGAAACAGATCGGTTTCCTTTTCCTTTACTATTCCGGCCTGATCGGTACGCTGGCGATGTTGAAGCCTTACCTGGTCGACCTGGGATACTCGATGAAAGAGATCGGGGTGATGAGCGGTGTGATAGGGACCTCTTTCGGGTTCATCTTTTCTTTTGTCGGGGGCTTTATCGTGCGCCGCATCGGACGGCATTGGGCACGCATCCTGTTTGCCGTGTTTGTGCTGCTTGCCACGCTTTATTTCCTCGGATTGTCTTATGTCACTCCGACACTCGGACTCTTGCATGCCGGCATTGCCCTGCTCTGGGGCAGCTACGGGATGGCGACGATCGTGGTCTATACAACGGCGATGGATTGTGTTCGTCCCGGACGGGAAGGCACGGACTTTACGATACAGACGGTTATAACCCATCTGAGCGGAATGGTGATGGCGATATTGAGCGGAAAGATTGCCGATCATACCGGCTACCACGGCTTGTTTTTCTTTGAAGTCAGCCTGGCGGCCTTGTCGTTGGTTTATATATTGATCGTATTCAGGAAAGAGAAAGAAACAGTATAATTATGATACAGGATTTATTACAGAAATATAATGTGCCGGTGCCGAGATACACCAGTTATCCGCCGGCCAACTATTTTACGGAAGCGTTTGCCAATAAGGAATACGAATCGGCCATAGAGGCTTCCAATACGGCACGGCCCGAACACATCTCTTTTTATGTGCATATCCCGTTCTGCCGCCATCTTTGCCATTATTGCGGGTGTAATTCATTCCCGATGATGAAGCGGGGCGTGATAGAACGTTATTTCTCAGCGTTGCACAGGGAAATAGAACTGGTAAAGACGCGGCTGGCTCCCGGACGGAAGATTTCCCAGATACATTATGGCGGGGGAAGTCCGACATCCATGCCTGTGTATTATCTGAGAGAACTGAACGAGCATTTGTTGGCAGGCTTCGAAACGATCGACCAGCCCGAAATAGCCGTCGAGTGCCATCCCGGGTATCTGGATGAAGAGTCTTGGCAGTCGTTGACGGAGGCGGGTTTCAATCGCTTCAGCCTCGGCGTGCAGGATTTCAATGAAAAGGTGTTGAAGACAGTCAACCGCCGCCCGTCGTTGTTGCCGGCGGAGATGATCTTTCAGATTCTCCGTAGCAAAGGGGCGCGCATCAATATGGACTTTATCTACGGCTTGCCGTTCCAGACGGCCGAAAGTTTTGCGGAAACCATTACGCGGGCGGCAGTTCTGTGTCCTGATCGCCTGGTTACTTTCTCGTATGCCCATGTCCCTTGGGTGAACAAACAGCAACTTATCCTGGAAAAAGCCGGTTTGCCGCCCAGTGAGGAGAAAAGCCGCATGTATGAATCGGCAAAGAAACTTTTGTCAACAGCCGGTTACAAGACGATCGGCCTGGACCATTTTGTCCGGCAGGACGATGAATTGTATACGGCGTTGAAGAACGGCCGTTTGCATCGTAACTTTCAGGGCTATTGTACCCGCCGTACAACCGGACAGGTGTATGCTTTCGGTGTGACCGGAATCAGCCAGCTGAATACCGCCTATACCCAGAACAGCAAGGACATTAATCAATATATGGAACGGATCGAAAACGATACGTTTGCCGTATCGAAAGGATATGAGTTGAGCCGGGACGAACAGATTACCCGTGAGGTGATCGAAACGCTGATGTGTAACTATTCTCTGGACTGGCAGGAGATGGCCGCTCGTTTCTCCCTGTCTGCGGAAGAGGTAAAATCGGCAACTGCCTATAATGACAATCGTCTGAATGAATTTGCCGCCGACGGCCTGATCGAGTATGACGACAATCATATCCGTATGACTTCCGGCGGAGCTCTCTTTGTCCGTAACGTTGCCGCTTCGCTGGATAAACTGATGCTTCATTCCAATAAATCATTTTCAAAACCAGTCTGATATGGAACAACATAATACGGATATTCTGGTCATCGGAGCCGGACTGACCGGTCTGACTACCGCCTTCCGGCTGACCCGCGGAGGAAAACAGGTACATATCCTGGAATGTAGTAACCGGGTAGGCGGGCAAATACATACATTCCGTGAAGACGGGTTCGTTTTTGAAAGCGGACCGAATACCGGAGTAGTATCCTATCCCGAAGTAGCCGAATTGTTTGAAGCCTTGTCGCCTGCCTGCCAATTGGAAACGGCCCATGAAGAGGCCAAACGCCGCCTGATCTGGAAAGGAAACTCTTTCCGTGCATTACCTTCCGGCTTGTTGAGTGCAATAACAACCCCGTTGTTTACTCTCGGTGATAAATTCCGTATCTTGGGCGAACCTTTCCGGGCAAAAGGTACGAATCCCGATGAATCGGTCGGTGAACTGGCTGCCCGCCGTTTGGGAAAGTCATTCCTGAATTATGCCGTAGACCCGTTCCTCTCCGGTGTTTATGCCGGCGATCCGCTGAAACTTATTACCCGTTATGCTTTACCTAAATTGTATAACCTGGAACAGCAATACGGAGGATTTATCAAAGGCACGATTGCCAAAGCCCGGCTGCCTAAAACAGACCGTGACCGATTGGCAACCAAAAAGGTTTTCTCCGCTGCCGGTGGTTTGGAGAATCTGGCGAAAGCGATGGCAGAGGCTATCGGTTCCCGGAATATCACCTTGTCGGCTTCCGGCGTGACGGTCCGTCCGTCTGAAAAAGGCTGGCTGGCTACTTATACAACTTCCGAAGGCGAACAACTTATGCATGCCAATAAGGTCGTAACGACGAGCGGTGCCTATACCTTGCCTGACCTGCTGCCGTTCATTCCCCGGGAAGATATGGATAAGATCAGTAACCTGCAATATGCTCCGGTAATACAGGCGAGTGTCGGCATTCGTAATACCGGGAGTTTGCGTTTTAACGCTTTTGGCGGACTGGTCCCTTCCTGCGAAAAGAAAGATGTGCTGGGGATTCTTTTCCCGGCTGCCTGTTTCGATAATCGCGCACCGAAAGAAGGAGCGCTCTTTTCTTTCTTTATCGGTGGCGTCAAGCGGGCGGAACTGACCCGTTTAACCGATGATGAACTAAAGGGGCTGATCACACATGAATTTCATGCAATGCTGAAATTTCCTATTCAGGTGCAACCGGATATGATCCGTATTTTCCGCCATCCGCATGCAATACCGCAGTATGGCCTGAGCAGCGGCGAACGTTTTGCTACGATCGATCAGTTGGAGGCACGTTATCCCGGACTGATACTGGCCGGTAATATGAAAGGTGGTATCGGCATGGCCGACCGTATCCGGCAGGCAACTGGTATTGCTGAAAACTTGCTCATGTAAGTCAAAATCCTTTTCTTTGCAGAAAAGATCTATTCATGGATGATACGGATAAAATGGTCGAAATAGCCCGGTTTCAATATCCGGCAGAGGCCCAGACACTGATCGCTTTGCTCAGGTCGGAAGATATCGAATGTTATTTGAGGAACGAATATAGCAGTCAACTGATGGCGGGTTATATAGATGTTGGCGGTGCCCGTGTAGAGGTGCTTGAAAGCGATGTGCCCCGGGCGTTGGAGGTGATGGAAGCCGGTGGGTACGACATTCCTGCGGAGGATGAAGAACCAGAGCAGATACAGGTCGTAGCCGGATGGGCCCGTCATATCCCTTTTCTTCGTAATTACACGTTAGAGAAGCAAATTGTCATCTTATTTGTGATTATTGCTGTGTTTTTGGTATTATTGATCTTTTTTGGATCACAGATCTCGTCTAACTAAAAAAATGTAACCGATGGCCCGTAGAAAGATAACAAATAGTCAGGCGGTGTGTCTCACTCTTTTATGGGGTGTTTTGGCTTACATGCTGCTTGTTTACAGTGAAAAGATAACCTTTGATGTGGTTTTTGCCCTGGTGGCGTCCGCTATCATTGTGTTCGTTCCTGTCTATAAAAACATAAAACGTAGAAATGAGTGACATTTAGTCACGTTTGCCTCTTTAAAATATCATTTCGATATTTTTTTATCATTTTTTCTTTCAAATATTTGCTGGTTTGAAAAAATGGCTTACCTTTGCGACGTTCTTAAAAGAAGAACGCTAACTAGCAAATTGGTATAACATTCTAAATAAACAGTTCTTATGAAGGCAAATGAAGTTTTAGACAACTTAAAGAGAAGATTTCCTAACGAACCCGAGTATCATCAGGCAGTTGCTGAAGTTTTAGGCACAATTGAAGAAGCCTATAACGAACATCCTGAATTTGAAAAGAGCAACCTGATCGAACGTCTTTGTATTCCTGATCGTATTTTCTCATTCCGCGTAACATGGGTAGACGATAAAGGACAGGTACAGACAAACATGGGTTACCGTATCCAGCATAACAACGTGATCGGCCCGTACAAAGGCGGTATCCGTTTCCATGCTTCTGTAAATCAATCGATCCTTAAGTTCCTGGCTTTCGAACAGACTTTCAAGAACTCATTGACTACACTGCCGATGGGTGGTGGTAAAGGTGGTGCCGACTTCAGCCCGCGTGGCAAATCAAATGCTGAAATCATGCGTTTCTGCCAGGCTTTCGTTATGGAATTGTGGCGTCACATTGGTCCGGATACAGACGTTCCTGCCGGTGATATAGGTGTTGGCGGACGTGAAGTTGCTTATATGTATGGTATGTACAAAAAGCTGGCCCGCGAAAACACAGGTACATTCACAGGTAAAGGTATCGAATTCGGTGGTTCACTGATTCGTCCGGAAGCAACAGGTTACGGTAACGTTTACTTCCTGCTGGAAATGCTGAAGACTCGTAACATCGACATTAAAGGTAAAGTGGTTGCTGTTTCAGGTTCAGGTAACGTAGCTCAGTATACGGTTGAAAAACTGATCGAACTGGGTGCTAAACCGATTACTATGTCTGATTCTGACGGTTATATCTATGATCCGGACGGTATCGACCGTGAGAAACTGGATTATATCATGGAATTGAAGAACCTCTATCGTGGACGTATCCGCGAATATGCAGAAAAATATGGCTGCAAATATGTTCAGGGTGGCCGTCCCTGGGGCGAAAAATGTGACATCGCCATGCCGAGTGCAACTCAGAACGAATTGAACGGTGACGATGCTAAGACACTGTTGGCTAACGGTTGTTTCGCTGTATCGGAAGGTGCAAACATGCCTTCTACTCCGGAAGCTATCGATGCATTCCTGGAAGCTAAGATCCTGTATGCTCCGGGTAAGGCAGCTAACGCCGGTGGTGTTTCCGTATCAGGTCTGGAAATGACTCAGAATGCAATGAAGCTGAGCTGGACAAGAGAAGAAGTAGACGAAAAGCTGAAAGGTATCATGAAGTCTATCCACGAACAGTGTGTAAAATACGGAACACAGGCTGACGGAACTGTAAACTACGTGAAGGGTGCAAATGTGGCCGGCTTCATGAAGGTTGCAAAAGCTATGATGGCGCAAGGTATCTTATAATTGACAGAAATGTCGGTTACCATATAGATTTTGGTCATGGAAAAAGGGAGTCAAAAATGGCTCCCTTTTTTATTAAATACAATTTTTTTTATTCCACGTATAAAACCAGTCCTTTCAGATATTCCCCTTCCGGATGGTAAATATTGACGGGGTGATCGGCCGGTTGCGTCAGTTGATGCAGGATACGGACGCTACGTCCGGATTGTGCTGCGGCACTGAATACGGCCAGGCGGAAATTCTCTTTACTGACAACCTGCGAACAGGAGAAAGTAAATAAAATACCTCCCGGTTTAATCTTTTCAAAAGCGATCGCGTTCAGTTTACGGTATCCTTGCAAAGCATTGCGGAGCACGTTCTTATGCTTGGCAAAGGCTGGCGGGTCCAGAATGATCAGATCGTAATTACTTCCCATCTTTTCCAGATATTTGAAGGCATCTTCGGCAAAAGCCTTATGTCGCAGGTCGCCAGGGAAGTTCAATTCCACATTTTTATTTGTCAGTGAAATCGCTTTGGCCGAACTGTCTACCGAATGAACCACTTCGGCACCGCCACGCATCGCGTAGAATGAAAATCCTCCGGTGTAGCAAAACATGTTCAGCACCGAATGACCTTTGGCATACCGCTCCAGCAAAGAACGGTTTTCGCGCTGGTCCACAAAGAAACCAGTCTTTTGGCCTTTCTGCCAGTCCACACAGAACTTCAGTCCGTTTTCTGTTGCAATATCCTCTACTTCTCCGCCATATAGGTAACCGTCCTCACTGCCGAGATTGGCTTTATAAGGAAGAGTCGCTTCCGATTTATAATAAATGTTCTGTAAAGTATCTCCCAGTACCGTTTTTAACGCTTCGGCAATTTCGTGGCGGGCATAATGCATACCGACCGAATGCGCCTGCATAACAGCCGTATGGGCATACATGTCGATAACGAGTCCCGGAAGATTATCTCCTTCCCCATGAATCAGGCGAAAAGTATTATTGTTTTCCACACCTGCCAGTCCCAGTTCGCGGCGAATAGCATAAGCCACGCGGATACGTTCTACCCAGAAATCCGCATCGATCGTAATCGGTTTGAACGATAAGATACGTACGGCAATGCTGCCTATCTGATAATGGCCGATAGCCAGAAAACGCTGGTTCGTTCCGTACACCTCTACCAGGTCGCCCTCTTCAGGATTCCCTTCAATGCTTTGGATAGCTCCGGAGAACACCCACGGATGGAAGCGCAACAACGATTCTTCCTTTTTCGGTTTGAGAAAGATTTTACAATAGTTCATTCTTATTTATCTTGATTCAATTGGTTGTAAATTTTCAGACAAGCCCAGGCGTCCAGGGCTGCATATTTCTTTTGTTGTTCGGTCAGCACATCGGCTTCCCAGTTGCTCAGGCGCTGGCCTTTCGATATTTTCTTATCGAAAAGGATTGCATAAATCTTTTGCAGGCTGGCATCCTCGATACCGAATTGTCCCACATAATTCTGCAAATCCAGAAAGTTCGCCGGTTTGATATCCGTCCGCTTCCGCATGGCACCGAAATCGTCACGCAGGGATAACCCGATTTTTAATATTTTATCGTTAACCAGAAAATCTTCAAGCGATTGCGGAATACCGATTCTGTTCAACCGGAACAGGAAGCAAGCCTCATCTGTCGAAATCTGCATCAACGAAATCTTATAGCGTGTCCCCTTTTTAAAACTGGGACGTGTTTCCGTATCGAAGCCAACCGCTTCGAACTGGGTTAAATAGCTGACGGCTTTATCGGCATCCTTTTCGGTGTCGATAACAAGGATCCGTCCCGGAAATTCTTCTATTTCAAGAAGTGATATCTCTTCTTTTGTTATTGTGTGTGTGTATTGTGTCATCATTCCTCGTTCGTTTCAATAATTTCTTCATCGCTGTAACGGATAGCGTGAAGCGCTTTCAGTGCATTTAAGAGTTG
>QWCH01000787.1_pt1 | contig 89914 bp, 89 predicted proteins | sample 1972671 | NCBI WGS metagenome assembly QWCH01 (sample SAMN09866713, study PRJNA288562) | Human gut metagenome isolate term3_stool, whole genome shotgun sequencing... | isolation source: gut | host: Homo sapiens | place: USA: California
TAAAAACACGACAATCATTCTTGTCCATATGGAAAAAATTAAAGGATTTCTCTTTGCCGTACGACACAGAGAAATCCTAATGACCGATTTGGGATAAAAGAGCCCGAGCAAAGCGCATTGGATTTTGATGATGATACACCATATTAGAATGTTATAATCGTTATTGAACATTTTTCTGGGGCGGCAGCACTGCGTGAGTAGTGTTGCCGCTTATTATTTCATGCAGTTGAATAGTCACAAACAACAAGACGTACATTGTAAACATTTTTCAGCAAATTCGCTCCTCCTCGAGCAATCACCCCCAACATCCCCCAAGTTTTTTGTCCGAAAACTTTGTTACTTTGTAACAGATGTTTGAAAAACTTTATAACTAATTGAAAATAAAGAGAATAAGAGAAATAAAAGTTGTAACAAACTTGCGTAACAAAGTGTAACAAACTAAAATAAGTTTGTTACAGCAATCTTCCACCAGTGTCATGTAACAAAAATTCTTGTGCTGTAACAAAGTTGCAACTCGTTTTGTAAAAAATGTGACAATATGAAAATCAGCAGGTTACGAGATTTGTAACAACTTATAACGTGTAACAAACTTTTCTGACAAACTTAGAACAGAACAGAAAAAGACTAAGAAAAAGAAGAAGTAAGCAAGAGTGATAAACGTCAGTTTGTAAAAATGATTTAGCAAAAAGCGATGAAGTTTGATTCCAGTTTGTTATTATTGTTATGTTTTCCTACCTTTGCGGGAAATCTATGCAACGTCATGAATAAGTTTGTCTTCTACCTACCTGTCAAGCCATTCATCGGACAATGGCTCACCAACCATTACGGCTCGCCAGTCGTATTCCCAGCACGCTCGGTCGAAAATGCGTGCATCAGGAGATTTGTGGGACTGAACCCAAAAGGGCATATACCCAAAAAGCCCATGGAGGAACATGTGGTGGTGGTCATTCCCGACAACAAGCACAAGAAGCCCCTTTGCTGGAACTACATGTCAAAGTCGGCGTGCAATGCCTTGCTCGAGCTGATAGAAGACAACTTCATGATGCAGATGTGGATCGAGCTCAACGAAATGACACGGTGTGGGTGTACGATTCTCAACTGTGTAAGGGCATGGTGTGAAAATAACGGAATCTCCACCGATTACGACTACACCATCAAGATGCGCTATCAACGCATGCGCAAGACTTATATGGAAAAAGGAGTGGTACTGATGCGTACGTCAAGGGCATCATCAAGAGAATAAACAATTTTTTTGCGAAATTCGTTCCTACTATAATAGGACTTTTGTTCGCAAGCGTTCGCTTTTATTTTACACATTATTAATATATGAGGATGACGAAAATAATAAAGAGGGTTGAGCGAGTAGGTTGCTCGTCGATAGGTGATGAATTGAAAAATGGACTAAATTTACCAAATGTCATTCGTTCTTTGCCATGGAAGGAAATAGAAATCAAAAGGCACGCAGAGGTCTCCGTGGTACAAAAAATAGTGGAAAAAGAGGTGATTTTTGAAGTAAACGCCAAATTTTACACCTGTCAGGACATGGAGAAGAATGGATATGGAGTGTATAAATTCGATGTCGTTGGTGGAAAAACGATTATCGTTGGCAGTGGAAAGAGACCATTTGTGGAAACAAGTGTCAGAAAATTTTATCCAGAGAAAGCGAGTGATGCACAATGGAATGAAGTAAAGATTCAATGGAAAACTAAGTTCCCAATTCCCGAAATATAGGGCTTCATGTGTTTTACACCTTATATAATATGCCATACCTTTGTTGAAAACAATCAAGCAAATGGAATACGACATCGTTATCAATGGAACCATAGGCGGCTGGGATTGCCTGTCAACAGGATATGTGAAATACCTGCTTGACCAAAAGAAAAACAAGGAAGTTCATGTGGCATTCTGCTCACTCGGTGGATATGTGAAAGACGGACTTGTGTTGAACCAATTGTTCAAAGACCATGGCAACGTACATGCGCACGCCTTTGGAATGAATGCAAGCATCTCTACCATAGCCATGCTCGGCTGTAAGTCAATAGACATTGTGAAAGGAAGCTTTTTCCTTATCCACAACACGTCAACATTGGTGTTGAAATATGACAATCAGAACAAAGAGCAGCTGGATGAGTTCATCAAAGAGATGACACAGCAGCGCAACAACCTAAGCACTTTCGATGACGTGCTGGCGCAGATGTATGCCGAAAGGTCAGGAAAAACCAAGAAGGAATGCGCTGCACAGATGAAGAAAGGCAACTGGCTCTCTGCCGAACAAGCGCTTGAGTTTGGACTGGTGGACGAGATACGAAAAGATGAGAACGACGACCGTGTGACGAACATGTACCATGCGCAGCTCAACGCATATAAATATGACAATCAATTACTAACAGATGTGGGTATACCGCCTTTGCCAAAGGAAATGACCGAAGAAGGCAAGGGCAATCCAACTCAGAGTTTCTGGCAAAAGACGTTGCAAGAGCTCAAGAACCTGCTTCTATCTAACAACGTCGATAAACAAAATATGAGTGATTTGAAGACAGATGCTATCGAGAAGGCTTTGGGTGTCGACTCGATAGAAGTGAAAAACGATGTCATCTCTCTCACAGCTGAACAAGCAAAGCTGCTCAACGAGAAGCTGAGCAATGTGCAGGAGGAAGAGAGAAAGGCCGAAGAGAAAAAAGAGGACTCGCTAGAACCAGACAAGACTTCCTCTGAGCAAGTGGAAGATGTGATGAAGGAGATTGAGAATTTGAAAAAAGAACTCAATGCAAAAGACGAGCAAATCGAGAACCTCAAGAAGTCAGCTGGAACGCAAGACGAAACTGAGGAAAACCCAAAGAATGAAGCCCCAGCACTCACAGCAAGTGCCATCTTTAACTCTGTAAAAAACGTATAACCATGGGAGAAACTACATTGAAAGTGGGTGATGTGAACTTCACCCCGGAAAAATTGTCTAAGACTTTCCAAACCTACCGAAAAGAACTCATCGTGCAACCAATGCTCGCCATGGATGCACTTCTCAAGCACTGTTCTGTTCGTACAGGCATCCGCTACCGTGAAACGGTAACTGAGATGAGCGGAATGTTCGAAATAGGAAACTACAAAAAGGACAAAGAGCATAAAGCGGACGTCAATTTTGACGGTCGTGTGCTGGAAACGTTCTTTGGAAACTGCATTGAAACTATTGATCCTAACGCCATCTACCAAAGCATTTGGGGAAGCGACATCACCAAGGGTGACGGGCTGAAAAATGTACCCTATACGGTGCAGGTATGTGCCTACATCCTCAAGAAGTTGGGCGAACGCTTGTACACAAACGCTTTCACAGCAAAGCACGATGGTTCAGTGTTCGACAAAACGGCATCGTTCTTTAATGGCTTCAAGACCATCATCGATAAGGACATCAAGGGTGAGAATGAGAACAAGAAGGTGTACATCTCCAAGGAACTGGGTAACCTGTTCGAGCTGACCGACTCCATCACCAAGGAGAATGCGGAGGATGCGCTGAAAGACTTCTATTGGGGAGAGAACATCTCTGAGGTATTGCGTGGACAGAACCTCAAGCTGTTCGTAAACTCTCGGGTATACCACTACTACACCGAGGCATATCAGACACGTCATGGCGCATTGCCTTACAATCAGTCGTACGACAAGCGCACGCTCGAGGGAGCGGAGAACGTGGAGATTGTACCGCTGTCGTGTGTGCCAATGGACTTCATGCTGCTGACGCCTAAGACGAACATGCTGCTGTTGTACAACCAGAAGTCGTCAGACGAGAACTTCATCGTGGAGCGTTCGTTGAAGAACCACTACGATGTAGACTTCATCGCAAATATGTTCTTCGGCGTTCAGTTCGAGAGCGTATCGCCAGAGGTGTTTGCCGTGGCACAGAAAAAGTTAGTGTAAAAAGGGTTAGGTGGCTTGAATACAGAGCCACCAACCTTTAATCAACGTAGAATTATAAAAAAGAAAGAATATGGCAAAATGTAAAGAGAATGCCTCGATTTATGAGGATTTGGAAAAATGCCCGGGACAGAAAAAGCTGCCTGGCATCCGTGACATGGTGTATGGCGCATCTAAGCGTGACATCGTGAATTATCCGTCCATACCGGATGCTCCTGCCAACCTCAAAGAAGCTGTGTCGTACAAAGGTGACTTCACCCTAGCAGCCGACAAGTATTTCCACAAGGTGGGTATCGTCAAAGACAATGGTCAGCTGCAGGTAGAGAGTCAGGGTGTTGATGGGTGCAAGACGTTCAAGAGCACGCTTCACTTCGGCATCCCCGGAACAGAAGAGGAAGCCACTGGCTACATCGACCGTGCCAACAACGATGAGATGATCTACATCTTCTTCCAGCGAAACGGAAAAGCAAGGGTCATTGGCTCGGAGGACTTCACTCCCGAGCTGGCACTGAAGCAAGACACAGGAAAAACGGCAACCGATTCCAACGTCACCAGTGTGGAAGCCGTATGCACAGACTTGCATCCTGCGCCTTTCTATGTAGGAAAAATCCATACCAAGGATGGCGACATCGATGGTGCCACCGGAAAGATGGGCGCTTCCGTGTCAAACACTCCAAGTAGTGGGGGAGGTCATTAAGGTATAGATTGTTCAGGATAACTCATACAATAAAAATTAAATAAACTAAGGGAGGCAATCATAGCGAGCAATCGTGAAAGGTTACCTCCTTTTTCAAATTAAAAGAAAATGGATAAAACACTTACAGATAAGATTGTGTCTTGGCTCAATGCGCCAGCACATACAGAGGATGCCGACATCATGGAAGGTGCGCTCATGCTCTTGCAGCTCAATCGTAATCGAATGCTTTACATGACGATTTCCACCAATCCTAAACGTTTCTTGAAAACTGTGGAATACGAGCTCAAGAAGTTTCTACCGTTGCGAATGAAGGGCAAGACCTGTCAGGACGTGCGACGTGATGCTGACGAGTTCCTGAGTGAGCTGCGAGAGAATGGCATTGACAAAGGACAGTCTGAAGGGCAAGACGAAACGTCTGAAACTGATGACAATGATGACACGGTGGCTCCTGTCCGCAATGGCAAGCGAGAGGATCACGACCAGCTGCCACAGAACATTCGTGACATCTGGGAAGCCAACGCTGAACGGTGGAAACGCATCAAGGAAATGTACAATACATGTCTTTCCATCGAGAACCCATGCGACCTCGAGGAGAACCTCAAGGTGTTGAAGGAAACTTATTATGCCTATAAGGCTGATTATGCTCGCTACGACAGTTTTACGCTTGAGAACGAAGGCGCAAAAACTGAAGAGGACGGCGCACCTGATGACTTGAAGACGCTCAAGAACATCAACAACGCACGTTCATACATAAGCAAAAACGTTGACAAACTTTCAGCCTTGAAAAAAGAGGCTTTGAAGGATGACGCTACCGATGCACAAACCAAGGCTTATCAATCGCTCTTGTCTTCCATGACGCAGCGTGTACAGATGCTCGTTGACAACGAACAGGTCATGGGTGAAGACTTGATGAACAAGCTACAGGCAACAGGCATCAACTTGCCAGCAAGCCAGCCCAGCGAAGAAAACGTGAAAGCTGATGAGTAGAGGAAAGTGCATCGACAGCATGTTGATGCCTTTGAGTACCGCACGAACACAGTACTACTTGGGTACTGGCTTACATACGCTCGGTTTGCTGGGGTGGATTCTTCAGCAAACCGGGCATGCCGATGTGTATGTCAGTACCTTCTCCACAAGCGAGGCGTTTCTGTCGGGCTTCTTGCGCTTGCGAAACAAAGGACTTGTAGACAAGGCGACGCTCGTTGCCGACCTAAAGGCTTCACGCAAGACACTACAGCTATACAAGCTCATGAGCAACTGCTTTGACCATGTGTATCTGTCGCAGAACCACTCAAAAGTCGTGCTGGTGCAGAATGAATCTTATACCGTTACGGTCATCTCTTCTCAAAATCAGACTTACGGAGATCGAGCCGAGTGTACTATGGTAACGACAGAACAGAGTGCTTTCTTGGACATTTACACAGGACTCGACAGAATCATTAAAAACAAAAGCGTAGAAATCAATGGAGTATTCGAACGAAAAGCTGAACGAGATAGAAAAACTTGCCAGCAAAATGTTGACACCGACACAGATTGGCGTCCTTTTGGATATTGAAGAGACGGAGATGAGAGATGATGTCAATACGGTGGGGCATCCTGCTCGTAAAGCCTTTATGAAAGGCTACATCAGAACCGTCTTGGAAATGAACCAAGACGTGATCGATGCCGCACAAGCTGGCTCTCCGTTCGCACAGCAAAAACTTGAAAGTTTGCGTGATAATGTCAGAAATGAATTGTATGTTTAGTAAATGAGGAGACGAGTTGACGAGTTAACAAGTAAATAGATTTTTTGCTTACAGGCTATCAACTTGTCAACTTGTCAACTTGTCAACTTAAAAACTCAAAAACTCCCTCCCTCCATGCCTCTCCCCATCAACATAGATCTATATTCTAAGCTCATTGTACTGGATGAAAACGAACTCATGCAAAAAGGTGTCGCAACCGCCATTCGTGAGCGATTGCAGCGACTGCGTGCCTTGTATGCCTATTGGTTGAAGTTCCCTGGTAAGACAAACAACGAGGTGGTCGAATACAACATCAAGATGTTCAAGATTGGACGCTCACAGGCATACGATGACCTGCGGCTGACGCAAGTGCTGTTGGGAAGTATGCAGCAGGCATCCAAGGAATTCATGAGGTGGAAAATCAACCAAGACTTGGAACACGACCTCAGTTTGGCACGTGATAAGGGAGACATGCGTGCCGTGGCGTCGATAGAGAAGGCACGCATACAGAACAACCGAACGGACAAGGACGAGGAACAGGAACAGGAGTTCGAGAAAATCGTGCCACAACAGTTCGTACCCACCGATGACCCAACGGTCATTGGAATTACAAAGGTGGCAGGACTGCGAGAGAAAATCAGGAAACTTGAGCGCAAGTACCGTCAGGACTTGATGGAAGATACTCAATACGAGGAGGTGACTGCCGATGAATAAGGAAGAACAAAACAGACAATACTTTAACGATCCGCAACTGTATGCCCTGCTCATGAACACGCGTGACGAGGTGATAGTCGCTGGGCGTGGAATGGGAAAAGGTGCCATACAAGCGGGTCGTTTGCAATCTTGTTTTCAAGGGATGCCTGGCTCCATGGGCGGATTTGTCTCACCATCCGTCAAGCGTTGCCTGACCAACATTCTGCCGTCCATGCTCATACACCTCGAACGGTGGGGTTTCAAGCGCGACCTGCATTATGTGGTGGGGAAAAAACCATGGAAAGACCTTCACTGGAAGTCGCCCATCTTCACTCCAGCCAACTGGGAGAACACCATCTCATTCTACAACGGTTCGGTGTGCAACATCATCTCGCAAGACCGTACCGGAACATCCAACTCCATGTCGCTCGACTACCTCATTATAGACGAAGCAAAGTTCATTGACTTCGAAAGGCTGAAAGACGAGACTTTCCAAGCCAACCGTGGAAATGAACAGTACTTCAGGAACTTTCCGCTGCACCATGGCATGACCATTACTTCCGACATGCCAGTGACCAAGCGTGGCTCGTGGTTTTTGAACTATGCCGAAAGCATGGATAAGGAGGTGGTCGAGGTCATTGAGGGATTGGTGTATGCCAGATGGCGAACGCTCAACAAGCAAACGGTAGGCAATGCCGAAGCTGTGGAAAGACGAATAAAAGAAATAGACAGGCAACTCAATGCGTTTCGCTCACGCTGCTTGCTGTACAAGGAATATTCCTCCATTCAAAACCTCGCCTTACTGGGCGAGGAGTTCATTCGACGAGCAAAGCGAGACTTGCCGCCACTCACCTTCGCCACCTCCATCATGTGCCAACGCATTGCTATTTCCACCGACGGTTTTTACGGTGGAATGCGTGAAGACGTCAATCTGTACACTGCTCCCAACGAAGCAGTGCTGAACGTTGGCAACATGGAACAGGGCGGCATTGTCGATGATTGTCGTGCGGATGCCGACCTTGAACCCTCGCTGCCGCTGATTCTTGCGTTCGATGCCAATGCCAACATCAACTGGATGGTGGTGGGACAAGAAGGAAAGGACGGAAAGCTTCGCATCTTAAAATCGTTCTTCGTGAAGTACGAACGCAAGATGCCCGAGCTAATGGACGACTTCAACGCCTACTATCGTTACCACAGGCGCAGGCAAGTAGTATTCTACTACGATGCTACCTTTGTCGGCAATGCCTATGGCACGCATGCCGAACCGTTCTACCGCATCATCATCAACGCACTGAGAAGAAACCAATGGAGTGTTCGTGCAAAGTACATTGGCAAACCCATGAACCACATCCTGAAAAACGCGCTCATCAACCGAATGTTCAGGGGGCGAGCCAAGCATCAAGTAGTTATCAATCGTGACAACAACCCCGACTTGCTTATCTCCATCACCTCTGCCGGTGTGCGCAACGGAAAGAAGGACAAATCGGGAGAAAAGCTTGCCGAGACCGAGGAGGACAAACTGGAAAGCCGCACCGACGGCTCCGATGCCTTCGACACGCTGTGCATCGGTGTAGAAAACTACCCCATCCTCTCTGGACGCTCCACTATCACAAACGTAATTTCCTGACGAGTTGACAAGTTGACGAGTTGACGAGTAAATAGAATAAATATGAGTAGAAGAGTTGACGAGTTTACAAGTAAATAGATTTTTTGCTTGAAAACTCGTCAACTCGTGAACTTGTAAACTAAAAAAACTATCAACTCGTAAACTTGTCAACTTGTCAACTCGTCAACTAAAAAAATTGTAAAATAATTTCGTAATAACAAAGCAACCATTTTCTTGGCTTCAAGCAAATGGTTGTTTTGCCCCACAGCCCTTGCCTTTCGCTTCCAAGAGTGAAAGGCAAGGGCGCTTTTTGCAATATTCGACGCCCCGAATGTTGCAAACCACTAAGAAAAACAGGCATTTTGCGTGGTTTTTCCACACCTAAAAAACATAAACCCCACGTTCCCAACGTGTTATGTTTTAACGTGCGCATTCCTGCGCACTTCCCTCCCTGCGTAACCCTCACCGCCCTGCAACGGCTTGGCAATTGCCTCCCTTATATTTAGCGGAATATGTAAAGGAATTTCGATATATAAAAAATATAGCTATCATCGGTTTTTGAAAATAATAGTTTATTTTTGGTGAAAGAATTAAGCAATGTCCTAACCTTAGAAAAATAGTCACCTTAATCGGTGACTATTTTATCCAAAATCATTTTACTTGCTTTATCAACATCCATTAAAATCTTAAGAATGAAGTTAGGCTGCTCTTTCAGACATTTTATCCAAGAATCCAAATATGTAGCATTTTCATCGAGTAAAGATTTGCTAAAACCAAGCATTTGCGCAACTCTTGCAGAACCAAGTTCTGCAATAATTTCTTCAACAGCATATTGCTTATCTCCAAACTTTTTCCCAAATGTACGATTTAACCGATCTTCCTTACCAGTAGAGTGCATCATTTCATGAATGAGTGTAGCATAGAAATTCTCTCCGTCTTGGTAGATTTCATCTTTTGTACTACTAATTTTGAATTGTTTTTTCATTGGAATTACTATTCTATCTGATTTAAGGTCATAAAAAGCCTTGTCGTGTGGAGTTGTATAGACGATAGGACATAGCCATTTTTGTTCTTTCAACATATAATCTATAGCCTTGTTCGAATACATGCCTGTCGCATCTGAGGAAACCTGTTTATAGAAAAGTTTTTTGAAATTAAGTCTTTTTTCAGGAAATTTTTCAAAGTAGTTAGTCTGTTCAATGTTGAAGACTTGGTAGTTTTTCAGGTACCAGAATTTCGTACAGTCATCCTGTTCATTTCTCAACATATCTTTGTACTCTACATTAGTAATTCGTTTACCATCTTTATAAAAATTACAATCCCAAAATATAATTGGTATTGACTTTTCACCTTTGTTGATATGCACGCCAACCTTGTTAGCTTGTTTAAGCGTGCAATAAACTGGCAGTTCGTACTCATTCATCTCATAGTGCATGGCAAGCATCATGTTATTAATGCCATGATAGTTGCTTCCAGAAATGTTCATAGGCGTATTTCCTAATGTAACATTGAACCATTTTTTTCTCCATGGTTTCTCTTTCATTTCTTCCATTTTCTGAATCATCATATTAGCAAACTCTGTTAATACTTTTTCGTTTCTCGTTGTCAGTTTCATAATCTTTTTATTTTTAATCCATGTTTGTCAGCTGAATATAGCTGATGTTTATCATTTCTTGCATTGCAATTTGTTCAGCTTCATTCATAGCTTCGGTAAAAGACTTTGCCATAATTTCAAAATTAAGATACTCGTCTTCCTCACCATAGGCTTCAACATGATAAATACTATCAACCAATTGTGTGCTATCATTGTAAGAGCTAACAATGCTGTTACTTTTAATGCTTGATGTGAAAGTTGTTGTTGTCATAATAATAATTTTAAATTGTTAGAATTTTTATTTTTTACATGCAAAAGAAAACAGCACTTGAAAATCCTACAATGCAAGAGATGACCGATAAAATTTTTCAGAAAATAGGAAATAGGCAAGCCTGCCCCTATTATCTTAAAAATTTTTCGAGACAAACTACGTGTGCCCTTGCAGAGGATGTAAGTGCGTTAAATTTGCAATGGAAAAAAGAACAATTGTAACAATGACAAGAATAGTTGATAATAACAACTTTCTCTTCAAGCTAATAAGGATAATCATTATCTTATAATAAAGCACATTCAATTGATAAAATATCTCATGTTGAAGGCTATGGTGCGGAGGACAATATTTAAAAAAATGACAGAGTTTTATACAGAAGTTTAGGATGACTCAATAGTGGAAAAAAATATAAACTTCAGCTATACTCGGTTGACAGTAATGGAATGCAAAACAATTACTTACCTATACTTATGAAACTGACAACGAGGAAGGAATAAGTACAACAGAAAATCAATTGCAAAAGATGAAAAAAAGGAAGAGATGAAAAAGTAACCATTTTAGAATGCCATCATACACATTAGAAAAAAGCCTAAGAACACATTATCAAAGCATCAATATTAGAACAAAATCTTGACAGGCTCTATAAGATGAATGATACAATCTACCAGTGTAGCACGCGGATCAAAATTATTTAACGTTGGAATGCATATCAATAAAGAGGAAAAGGAATATACGAAAAATGTGGTTTCAAAATTAAAAGGACGATAAACGGATTTCTAACGTATAAAATAAACTCAATAAAATGAACGAAAAATGAAAAATTATGGTATCTGAAAAACTACCAGGTCTTCAACATAGAAATGTCTAACAATCAAAAAAAAAGACGATTAACTTCAAAGCCTACCATAAAGTTTTGTCGGATGCGACAGATATGTATATGAACATGGAAGAAAATCATGAAAAGATCTGTGCTATCGTCTATGCATCTGCAATCGTCATGGCTTATCATTCATATAATGATAGAATAATGATATGAAATTGGCAATTAATGCAACGTGTCTAAAACATGAATTCTACCAAGACGGTGAGGAAGTCTTCACCCATAGAAAATGTGTAAACTCGAATTAATTAAGGTTTTATCATATATTTGGAAAGAAGTTTGGTGATAAACAACAATTCACTATAAAAAATGAAAATAAAATTTACAAGTTCTTTGTTGTAGCAATTCTTTACTCGATGAAAATGCTACTTTTTTGAATACTTGGAAAAAATATCTGAAACGACCAGTATAGTAATGATGAAAAAGTAAAGTTATAAAAAATGCTATAATATAAATCCTAATATAATTTTATTGGATTCGCATAAAAAAAGCGGAGCCGTCAAGCTCCGCCCCCATTGCAAATTAGCTGTCAAACAATAACTATACAATGGCTATCAATTTTCTACCTATTTCGTGAAGTCCATCCACGATTCGCTTGCGTTGCTTTGGTCGTGGCTTCTTCACACCATTGGCGTAATGGCTTAGTTGGCGCTGGTTGACGCCAGATGCCCGAGATATGGCGGCAAGGCTTGCGTATCGTTCACAAGAACGTATGAGTGCGGCAGTGTCGAGATGATAGTCAAACTCGTACTCGCCATTACGCAACCACTCTGGCACAGCGTCACCGTCGTTTATCATACCCTCGACGTGAAAGCGCAGCGTCTCTGGAATTTCAATCATCAACTCGTCGTATGTCTTTGCGGTAATAGCCACTGCACCAGGTACATTTTCTCCAACTGTAGCCCCAAAATTTTGCTCACACCATGCTATATCTACTCTTATTTTCTCCATTGTCGTATAATTTTTATGTTCTTTTTTATATTCTAAATGCAGGGGGTGGTTATTTCCACCCTGCCTGCTTCCAGATGCTGTTTAATAAAAATTGATTTAATACTTCATTCTTTTGTCCTCTCACAGTAACTTTACCTTTTTTGTTTGGATGCTTAAATTGTCTGTGGTCACCTTTTGTTGCTATAAGTTCCCAACCGTCTGCTTCTAACATCTTGATGACTTCTTTAACCTTATATCTTTTCATTGATTGTATGTTGTTATTGTTTGACGATACAAAGGTAGTAAAAATAATACTATTAAACAAGTTTTCAATCAACTTTTGGTATTATTTTTAATACTTTTAACAGATTGTCGTAAAAGTGTGATAAAAGGTTTGTTGTCCGTGAGGATAGCATGCCTTTTTCATTGTATTTTACGGTGCAATGCCATTGCCTTATCTTTGCTTTCATAACAATAAAAAACTTATATATATGGGCATTACGATAAGAAAAGGCATTCCCACAAGATGCTTCTCTAAAAACATTCCAAACCTCACGGTGGGCATTGGTGGCGACCGCCTGGAGGTAGGCATTCACGTCGACAACGAGCAAGTGTACAGCGAGACGCTCTTTCCTGTCAATGCCACGATAACGCTTTCCGAGCTTGGCAATTTGCTCACCTCATACGTAAGGCGACCACTCGTGGCGCAATGCCACATCACCATGGAGGAGTACAAAAACGGCTCGGCTACAGACCGCTCGTCCATCGACTTTACCCTTGTCTATTGCGAGGCTGACGTTCCCACCTCTTGCGATGACTTCTGTAACAACCACTTCCTGTCACTGCTCATCGGCACAAAGATCACCGCCGTGGGTCGCCTTGAGTATCTGCACTATGTGGGTAACGATGCCGCCAATGTAACGGCTTATTACACGGACGGCAGCACGCAGAGCTATGGGGTTACGCCCATGAGCTCAAACCCAACTTTCACCACCATTGATGTAAGCCCCAAGGGCTACGTGCAAGCAGGCAAGTCGTTGCGTGGCTACGTTGTCACGGCAGGCGCACGCCGCCAGTCGTTCATCATCGATGCAGCCTGCCCCGATGCCTCTCCCATATTGCTCTTCGTCAATTCTTTTGGCTGCGATGAGCTGCTCTATTGCACAGGAACGCTAAAGAAGTCGCCCACCTTCAAGCGCAAGTCGGCTGTTATCGACGGTGTCAACAAAAACTACTCCATTGTCGAGACCCGACAGTTCAAGGCAGATACAGGCATACTCAACGAGGATATGGCAGACTGGTTTGGCGATGTGCTGCGCTCTCCCCTCGTCCGTGTCGTAACGCTCAAAGGTGGCAGCGTCACCGTGGGGCGCGAAGTCATCATCACCGATTCCAAGACCGAGCAAACAAACAGGGCGGAGGAGATGCCACGCTTCACCTTCACCTACCAGTACGCCCAGCGCAACCACAACGTGGTTGAGCTCGATCGCACTGGCAGAGTATTCGACCACACATTCGATTATACCTTTGAATGATTCGTAATAGTAGTTGACGAGGATACAAGTTGACAAGGAAACAAGGAGCCTCCCCCCGACCCCTCCAAAGGAGGGGAGTCCAACCAGCTTGAGACTATCAACTCGTCAACTTGTCAACTCGTAAACTCGTAAACTAAAAAAAGACTATCAACTTGTCAACTCGTAAACTTGTGAACTCGTAAACTAAAAAACATGACTCCTTCCCCCATTCATTTCTCCGAGATGCTTCGCCTCATTGATTCAGCTTATCAGCGCAGGCAGACACTCAACATCAAAGCCTTTCGCTCAGATGGACACCGCGTGCAGTACAATGGCTGGCTCGTCCACCACCAGTTCTGGCGTGGCGGCTACATCCGCATCGTCAACCCGGTGAACAGGCAGATACGCCAGTTGCCAGACATATTCATCTATGAAATCAACGGAAAAAAAGTATACCTATGAACAAAAAACAATTCAAGCTCGTGCAGACAGGCAAGAGCGGAAACACCGAGAAAATGCGCATTGTGCCTTTAGGTGTTGGCAGCGCCACCAACTCGCTCTCATCAGAATATGGCGGCAACTCGGCAGAACTCTTCGATGACGACGAGTCCGTCAACGTCATACAGATGGATGTCAACGGAAAGACTTATCAATATGTACCTTTCGGTGCCGACAATATGCTTCCCTACCGCATCAAGGAAATTCTCCTCGGCAACATGATCACGGCACAATGCCAGCACTTCAACATCATGTCGTGCTACGGAGGTGGATTGCGTTTCGTAACCCGTGAGGACTACAAAGACACCAACGATCAAAATATACGCGACTTCTGCCTGCACAACTCGCTCACGGAATGTTTCCTTGAGCAGAGCACCAGTATGAAGTTCTTCTTCTTCACCGTCACTTGCGTCATCCTCTCTCGTGACGGCAGCCGTATCGTGCAGGTGCGCAACAAGGATGCGGCGTACTGTCGCTTCGAGTACGCACCATCCACCAAGTCGGGAAAGATTGAGCATGTCTTCTTTGGCGACTTCCGCATGGGACGCTTCAACGAGGAGGACATCGAGGTCATACCCATGCTCGACTTCTGCGACCCACTTGGCGACCTTGAGGTTCGCATGGGGCGAACGCCAGATCCCGACACAGGACTAAAGCGCGAGCCCACCCGACAGCGCAAGTTTGCCATCCTTTCGTGCATGCCCACGCCCGGGCGCAACTATTACCCCACCCCCTATTGGGCAAGTGCCTTCAAGGATGCGTGGCTCGACATCTACAGGCTCATCGGCATCAGCAAGCGGTTCATGATCATGAATACCTCCGCACCACGCATACAGATAGAGGTGCACGAAGATTACTGGGACAACGTCTGCGACAACGAGCAGATTGAAGACCCCTTAAAGCGGCAGATGAGAAAAGAGCAGGAGAAGCAGAACATCATCGACTTCGTCTGTGGCGTGGAGAACGCAGGAAAGGCTTTGGTCAGCGGCTATTATGTAGACCCCAACGGCAAGGAGTGCCGCATGGTGCGGATCTGCACCATCAGCGACAGCGAGAAGAAGGAGGGAGGCAACTGGAGCGATGATATGCAAGAAGCGGCTAATGCGCTTTGCTTTGCCTTCGGCGTACACCCCAACCTCGTGGGAGCCACCCCGGGGAAAAGCCAGATGAACAACTCCGGGTCCGACAAGCGTGAGTTGTTCACGCTCAAGCAAGCCATAGAGAAAGCCTTTCACGATGTCATGGCAAAACCTTATCACGTCATCCTGCATTACAATGGCTGGGACGAACTATATACAGTTGACGTGCCGATGATTCAGCTCACCACGCTCGACGAGAACAAGGATGCCAAGTTCGTGAGACAAGAGTAAGGGAAAAGGAATAATTCATAATTCATCAATCAACAACTCGTCAACTTGTCAACTCGTCAACTCGTAAACTAAAGAACTCGTAAACTAAATAACTTACCCATGCAAATTACCAAGCAAGATTTTGAACGTGCACTACCAGTAGGCACCAGTGCGCACATAGAAGTATTTCAACAGGTGCAGCCAGCTATCGAAGGTGTCGCCACAAGCTATGCCTCACAACTCCTTGGCAAAGAGGGTAACGCCATGCTTGCGGACATCAACGCAGACAACTACTTGCTGCAAGAGTACAAACGACTGGTATGTCTCACCGCCTTTCGGTCGGTGTTGCGCCAAATAGACCTCGTGCTCACGCCCACAGGCTTCGGCATCGTCAGCTCTGGAGGCGTAGCCCCAGCCGCCAAGCACCGTGTGGATGCGTTGTACCACCAGCTGCTCGATGAAGAGATGAAGGCACGCGCCACGGTCGTTTTCCTCCTAAGGTCGCTTTCGTGGGGAACCACCGTGCAGGCAACCTATGCCTTACCTTATTTATATACAGCGCATCGCTTCTTCTTCGTCGATTCGTACAATACAAGGGGTGCGAACGACTGGGACAACTTCCAGTCAGCGGTATGGGGCACCGATGCCATCATGCGCAACGCCATGGGCGACGCACAGATGGACGAACTGCTCAGACGCTATCGCTGCAAAAGCCTGTCCCAAAAGCACGAGCCAGTGGTGGAAGGTGTCTGCCGTCTTACGGTCATGTACGCCGACAAAGGCAATGGCATTCTCAAGTCTCCGTTGTACAGGCAGGTCATGCAGCTCCTCGACGAGGATGCGGAGACCTTCAGCCAGTACCACCAGAGTGTACAATTCAAAGCTAATCATCATGAGAATTTCCAAAACAGAAAAGACAGTGCAGGTTTCTTCTTCAACGGATGAAGCGAAACGGCGCGTCACGCTCAACTTCACCGTACCCACCGCATGGCGTGAGCTTTCGCAATGGCAGCTGCGTCTTGTCTTCGACCTCATGGCACGCTACAACGACAATGTGGCTGTCAAGTGCGTCATGCTCGTGAGGTTCTGTGGCTTGAGGGTCATCAGTAAGACACGCTTCGGATGGCGATGTGTGGCTAACGATGCCAAGCGCACCGTCTACTTGCCCACATGGCAGGTGCAGCAGTTCATACATCAATTCGACTTCATCGACCAAGTGGAGTTCATGGATGGTAGGTTGGATGCCGTCTGTGGGCTCCATGCGGCTGATGCACTCCTCCATGGGGTGAGCTTCGACAGATACCTCCATGCCGAGAAATACTATCAAATGGTCATCGACACAGGCGACATGCGGTGGCTCGACCATGTCGCCATGTGGCTGTACCACGATGCCAACGGCAGGGCGGCAGGCTACGGAGATGCTGTCAACGACAGTGGTGATGTTGTACAGGATTTCACGCTCACGCCCGGCGAACGTGTCGGAACACTGCTGTGGTATGGCTACGTCAAGCGTACCATGTCCACGGCATTTCCGCACTTCTTTCGCAAACGTGAGTCAGTCGACGGCGAACCTCCTCCAGTGGTTCACTTCATCGACTTGTACAACGCGCAGATGCGTGCTCTCACAGGTGGTGATGTCACCAAGGAAAAAACCGTACTGGCACTCGACTGCTGGCGTGCGCTCACCGAACTCGAAGCAAAAGCGAGAGAGGCGGAAGAACTGGAAAGGAAAATTGCCCCAGAATGATAATTCATAATTCATAATTCATACTATTAGTTGACAAGTTAACAAGTTAACGAGTTCACATGTTGTTAGCCACAAGTATGAATTATGAATTCTTAATTCTTAATTAAACTCATGTCTCAAATTCAACTATTCAACGTCCGCAATTACTTCAAATGTCTGGCACAGACCAACAAGCTCGCCTTGCAACACGGCTTCAAACCCGGCACTTGCAGCGGCTTGGCAGGACTGGAAGACATGGCGGCACAGTTCCGCCAGCAAGCCAACTTCATATTGGTGGACGACACCACCACGCAAAGTACTTACAGCAATGGCGTCACCTTCTTCCGAAAGGATGTGTACACCGTGTTTATCCTCGCCGCCTATCGCTTTGACGACATGGTGCAACGAGAGGAGAAGATGGATCTTTGCAGACGTATCTTCAGACAGATGCACGCAAGACTCATACACGATCGTGACAGCATGGTGTATGGAGATTCTCTTGAGTACCTTAATGTCAACAACATCTATTCCACAGAACTGCCACGGCTGTTCCTCAATGGCACTACCGGACTTTATTTCATGGTAAACAACGAGCAACCCATCGACCTAACCTATTCAGAAGATGAGTGGAACAAATAACATGACCAAAGAGCAGCTCGAGCAATACGAGCAGGAATGGACAGCCAACATGGTGAAGTACTGGCAAGAGAAGATGATGCAGTTCTCACCGCCGGTCTACGACACAGGGGCATTGCACAACTCGTTACGTGGAGAGCTGCACCCTGGTCCCACAACCACCATACAGCACCACTTCCTCGAATATGGCTTGTATGTGGCAGCAGGCACAGGCAATGGCTACCGTCGGGGCAACTCTGGATTGGATGACGAAAATGGGTTACAGTTCATGCGTGGCAAAAAATGGAACAAAGGGCGTGGTCATCGTGTGGCGCGCGACTGGTTCAATGGCAAGTTTCTGTACAGCTTACACAGGCTCAACGATGTCGAAGCAAGCTTCTATGGAGAGGCTTATCAGGGAATGGTGAGTGAGACGCTTACCGCCATGTTCGCAGATGGACTGGAAACGTCAAAGGGCGTGGTCAGGATGTAGCTAACGGTATTCTTAGCACAGCGAACTTTATCATAACTTTGTCTCAGACATCAACAATGATATATGGAAAAAGACAATACATATCGAAAATTAGAAAAAGACTTTGCTGCTATTCGTGACGAGCGTGGCACGCAGGCAAACACGGCAAACCGCATCGGGTCGGCGTTTCTCTCTTTGCTGTCTTACATCGGCAGTGCGGCATTCCTCCGCAAGGATGTTCCAGACACGGCTGAGCAGGTCATGACGTTTCTCAAGGGCATCATCGCAAAGGCGGTGAGCTATTTTCAAGGTATTGTCAATAGAGGTGACATCAAGAACACTGGGAATATCAAGAACACTGGGAATATCGACAACACTGGCGACATCACCAATTCGGGCAATATCATGACGAAGAACCTCACGGTGACGGGTAAGGCTACTTTCTTTGAGTTGGAGATACAAAAAGCTAAGGCGGCTGGGGGCATGTCGGTGAACTCTGCGGGTACTTTCCATATTGATGCGGTGGAGGAAATGCCAGACGGATTTGTGTGTTATCAGCGTGCGGAGAAAGACGGTGTGACGCTGTTGCAGACGTGCGAGCCGAAAGACCAGATGATGTGTTCAAATGGTATGAATAGCCTCCCCCTCCAAGGGAGGGGAGGGCCGACGAACGATGGAAAGCCGCATGCCATTGGCAACCACTACTATTGGCGATTAGCAACTAAAGCACCTAAAGAGGTGGTGACACACACGATTGACGGTAAGGAAGAGAAGTGCTTGAAATTGGTGCTGTCAAAATCTGACCGCCATAAATTGAAGAATGAAAGTCCGCAGGATATAGGTGACATACCAAAGGTAGGTGATGACCTTGTACAGATAGGAAACCGTGACAACAAGGAGCGGCAGAGCGTCATGATGTCGTGCGCTTATAATAGTTTTGACCCCGATTTGAAACCGTCTTATTGGGCGCATTACATGGGCGTGAACGACTATGATATTTCCAAGCATAGATACACATGGTTTGCCGCAAATGGAAGTAATGTAACTGGCAACTTCAAGGTGCAGAGTGATAATGGTGGACTTGAGTCTATTGAGGACTACATGAAGAGTTTGGCATCTGAAAATAGTTCTGTGCTGTACAAGTTGGTAATGAGTAGCTCACAGTTCAACGTAAAAGCGGATGGGAGTTTCACACCGCAATTCATTTATATCAATGCTTACAAGGTACAAGGCGAAAATCTTACACCGTTGTCACCAAGTGAAAATGTGAAAGTTTATGTGTCGAAAGGCGAAAACGAGCTGGGCATTAAAGGTCATTTGTCTACAATGGGCAGGTGGAATTTGTGGGTTGAGAAAGAAGACTTAGACGATGTGCTGAATGTGGACTTGTACGTCAACGGTAAGTTGGCTGACAAGCAGAAGATACATGTTGTCAGGGACGGTCAAGACGGAAGGAACGGACGTGACGGTCAGAAAGGGAAGGACGGCATCAACGGTGAGAATGGAACTGACGGCAAGGACGGCAAGGATGCCGTGAGCTACAATCTGATACCGATGCAGGAAGCAGCCGTGGCATACAAGGCGGATAGTGGGAAAAAACTTGTAAGATTGTTTTTAGCATACAAGATACAGAAAAAAGTTGGTGAAGTTACTCGTGAATTAGCTCTCGGAGAGGAAGGCATAAAACTTTCTGTGACTGGTATTACTGAAACATTCAAGTCAATTGGTGGCGCGTATGTCTTGGATAAAAAAGATGTTGAATACAAAGAAACAAACATTGACACATACATTGTGACGCTGAAAAAAGGCAGTGACATCGTAGACCAGCGCATTGTGCCTATTACGTTTAAGCCAAAGGTGGTGTTTGACATTGATACTGTGAATGGAGAAATAAGAAGCGATATTACCAACGTCAAAGGTGATATGAATTCGTTTAAGGCGACCATTGACGAGACTTCAAACACGGTGGGGAATCTTGAAAAGGAGTTCACGCAGCTTCAGATGACATCGAAAGAAATCAGCCTGACCGTGAATAACGGCACTCGCCCGAACTTGCTTTGGGGCAGCGACCTTGATTTGTCAGAGGTACAGGATAAGATACAGCTTGCCTATGACAACGGGGACGATATCCAGAAAAAGACAGCTAAAAAGGAAGAGTTGCAACGGCAGTTGGATGCCACGCCTACTAATGACACGGCAAAGCGGAATGACCTACAGGATAAGATAAATGCTTGCAACGATGAGATAAACACTGCAAGGAATAAAGTTAGTGAGTGCAAGGCAGCCATACAGAAGCATTTGGGCGTGGGGCTGAACGCAACAAAGATAGATAGCAAAGAGTGGTTCAAGTACATCAAAGGCGGTGGCGTTAGTGGTGCGGATGTCCTGAAGTTCAAGGCAATGAAAGATACGGCAGAGTTTACTGGTTTGTTTTGGGAAGTTTTGTCTGGAGGAACTCGTAACTTAAAGCTGAAACCAAATACAGAATATACGCTATCTGCTTGGGTAAGGACAGAATTTGACACAAAAGCGCAGGGTTATAGCAATTTTGTTTTTGAAGCGTTCAAAGCAAGGAAAGAAGATTTAGGAGAAAGGGTTGGTCGTTTAAGTTTCAAGGAAACAGACTCATGGTATGAGCCAATCAAGGAGTGGACGAGAGTGTCAGCTACCTTTACAACGGAAGAACTACTGTATGGTAGTGTAGCGATGTGGGTGAATGGTACAAAACCTGCTACATTATATATTTGCCGCCCGAAACTGGAAGAGGGCAACAAGGCAACGCCATGGTGTGCGTATGATGTCACGGCAGATGCTGTTGAGCAAATAACCAGCATCTTCATCAAAGATAATAAGATACAGCTCAATGCACGCAACACGGAAGTGAGTGGTGACCTTAGCGTTGGCAGCTTAAAAACAACACCAAAAGTAACGGGCGACCCTTTCATAGAAGCTCATGACGGTGAATTTAATATCTTTACGTTTGAGCGAAAGAAAGGCATCGAACTGTCGGTTGACGATAGTGGTATGCCGCATCTTATCTTTTATGATAAAGACGGCAACCCCGCTTACGACCTTGGGTGGACGGGCATGAAGCAGCTCATAGATGATGTCGTTCAAGAATACTGGTCAGCAGATTTCCTCATGAAGGAAGAAACTTATACAGACGCAAAGGCTGTAAGCAACATCACGAGAGATAAATGCAAAGAATATTACACCTATCACGCAGCGTATTACAGAAAGACTGGAACTTACGGAAGTAACGAGGAGTACAACAAGGTGACTTTCGTTGAAAAGAGTTTCAGAGGTCAGCGCATCGCAGACGGGTGGTATTATCCTGTGAACAACGGTTCGCTGGCAAGAATTGCTGACGAAAGAGCCTACATATATGGCACACAAAAGTTCCAATACAGCAACGGAAAGATGATTGGTTACGAAAACGTGTTCATCGAAAAAGACACCGAAAATGGAGCTTGGAGATTTTCAGATTACAAGAGCGGTGGCGGTAGAAGAGGCGGCGGAAGTAGAAGTAGAGGGTCAGATAGTTCAGCCCCAAGTCAACCTTAAAATAGAAGAGATATGGAGACAATTAAATCAGTATCAGACAAGCGCATTATTGTGCCAGGCATGATAAATGGCAGAGAGTATTACTTCTTGGTGGACACGGGTGCATCGGTGGCACTCATCAGTGAAAAGGTGCGTGGGCTGGATATTGGCAAACGGTTCGGAGGTAGTATTGAGGGTGCAGGTGGCAGCATTAGAGCAAGAATTTGTAATACGTTCGTGAAGATTGGCGGTAAGGATTTCTCGCAATTCCTCGCTACCAACTTGGATAACCTTATAACATCAATTGCGGAAGAGACGAATGTAGAGATAGCTGGTATCATCGCTCTGCCACAGATGAAATTCTACGGTGTTGAGATTGATACAGATGAAGGGACTATAAAAATATAAAACAATGAACTCAAACGAAATGTGTGGCTGCGGTAGTGAGGAAAAGACCTCCACCGCAAAGGGAATAGTGAGAATTAACTACAAACAGGACTTCGAGTTAGTGGTGGAGCTGCTGGCTGGAGATAAGCCTTATAAACTGGGCGATGAAGATTTCAGAATAGACTTTATTGTCATGGCGAGCCGCTACACCGTTGGGCGCACGGCAGGCGTGTGCGAGCGTTGCATGGTGGTGGACGGCAACAAGATACGCTGTTTTATGGACGGGCATGGGTTGCCCCCTGGAGAGCTGCGAGCCGAGGTGAAAGTGAATACTCCTGACCCTAACTATGCAGACGGAAGTAGGCTGAATGTGGCGATTGCCGAGGGTATGGTGGTATTGGTAAAGGACAACACACGCTTTGACGGTGCTATAATAAAAGCCAAGATCCATGTGATGATGATTGATGCATACGATTTGGCAAAGGAACACGGCTACAAAGGCACGATTGACGAATATTACTCTACGTTCACGGAGGTTGGGCAGCTGAAAGAAAACATCAAGGGTACGCTTGACAAAATGACGAAAGCTGAAAAGCTGCGAGCTAACGCTGAAACGGAAAGAGCCAAGGCGGAAACACAGCGACAGGATGCTGAGAAACTGCGCAAGCAAGCCGAGACGGAAAGGGTCAATTCCGAGAAGAAGCGGATGTCGTCTGAGAAAGAAAGAACTACAGCATTCTCTTCTATGCAGGAGAATATCGGTTCAAAGATAAAAGAGGTTAATGCCGCCACGTCTGACCTCAAAAGTATCATAGGGATGGATAAGGGCGTGTTTGCCAGCATTGATGCGCTACAAACTGCCTACCCATCGCCACAGGTAGGATATTCTGCCAAAGTTGGAACGGAACTCCCATACGCCATCTATGTCTGCGAAAAAGCAGGAACATGGAAGGACAGCGGGGCAAAATTTACTCCAACCACACAGATACCAACGATTGAACAGACAATAGGAGAAAGCAAGACAAGCGTGATGTCTCAGAAAGCGGTTACGGAGGCAATTCCAAAAATCGCTGATGACCTTTCTGTTGATGACACCACAAAGGCACTAAGTGCGGCACAGGGAAAGAAACTGAATGAGCTGATTAAGCATAATGATGGCATCATATCTATGTTGGTAGGTAAAGTTGACGGTGTGCCAGAGGTGACAAAGAATCTCGATCTGTCAGCTTTTGAATTAACAGGCTGGTGGATTGATATGAATACGGTATGGAGTAACAAATATCCAACATGGGGGAACAGTATCATTATACCACTTGATGGTGTAAAGCATATTCAGATAAAAGGTATGACAAGCAGCGGCGGTCGTAAGAGTGAATATGCATTACTTAAAGATTTTGACACGAGCGTCATGTTTCCACATTTTGCAGCTGGCACAGGTTTGACACGCGGCTTTGGAATTGACAAGGTTGCCGAGATTGATGTTCTAGATGATGCAGCGTTCTTATACTTGTGCGTGGCGAATGGTAGCGGTTTTAGTGAAAAAGTGTTGTCGTCTTCCGTAGTGTTCACCTACTACGCTCAAGCTGGTTTTAATAAAAGGATTAGTGCCTGTGAAGCTTCAAAAGTTTTGGCTGTTGACATGACTCTTAGGAAGACGGCACTACTTGGAGATTCAATAACCTGGCTGTCGCTGTCCTCAAATCCTAAAAGAGGATGGGCAAGATACTTTGCCCGAAATATGAAGTTCGCAGAACTTCGAAACTATGCCAGAAGCGGGGCTACGTGGAGCAATTCCGCCACGACAAAAGTAAATACAGAAGCCTATTCAGCTTCAACGACACCCGACAATGTCATATTTAACCAGTTACAGCGGCTATTCCTTGACCTTGGTAATGGATTTAAGCCTGATTACATTGTTATAGCCGCAGGTATAAATGATGTGTGGTTTCCTGACGCTCGCCCCGATGCACTTGCCAGGACAGCTGGTGAGATTATGGAAAGTGAGCAGCGTTATTCTGATAAAGACGTAAGCGCCTGTACATCAATTGCAGAGTCGATAAGGCTTGTTGCCGAACTTTTGTGGCAGCGACTACCGGACGTTCAGGTTATTCTGCTTTCCCCCATGCAAAGTACGTCTGTGGAGTATTCCAAGCTACGTCAGGCTACAGAAATCATACGTGGCTGTGCCGACTACCTTGGCTGGGGATTCATCTCTCAAATGGACGAGATACCAGTTAACCGAATCAGAGAAAAGTGGGAGAATAGACTTACCTATGACGGTACACATACGTCTGAACTTGGTGCAAAGGTTGTGGGTGATATCCTCTCTTCAAAAATCCATAAACTTCTTAATGGCTCTTGGAACACGAAATAAAACATGGAACATGCAACATTGAACTTGTAAACTATCAACTATCAACTTGTAAACTTGTAAACTCGTGAACTCGTGAACTAATAAACTTATAAACTTACAAACTTAAAAAACAAAAAAATGAAAGAAGTAAAGAAAGAGAATTGGAAGTATTTGTTAGTGTTTTTCATGATGGCATTGTCCATTGGTGTAGGAAACTATTTTAACCTCAGAGCCGAAGCTGGCGGCTGGGGAATCGTTGGCATGGCAGCCGTTATTAGCACCATTTCATTAGCTGCACTTGAGTTCTGTAAAGTACTCATCTACGGCGGCTCATGGAATTGGCAACGTGTGCTGGTAGGCATCTGTGTGGCAATCTTGTCAAGCGGTCTGCTATGTGTCATTTAATTGAGAAACTTGCGAGTATAGGCACGGACAAGTTGCTGCACTTCAATGCCTGCTTGTTCGTTGCCTACCTCACCGCATGCTACCTTGTTGCACGGTAGAGCGCATGTTAGCTGGCTTTGCCTTAGCTGTACTCATAGGTTTTGGAAAGGAGCTGTATGATGAAGCACAGGAGGGCAATACGTTCGACTGGCACGATTTATTGGCAGACGTGGCAGGAGCAGCGGCAGGAGCGGTGATGATACTTTGAAATAAAAGAAAAATCTCGAGGGATGATTTTGTAAAACTAAAAAATAATGAATGAAGCAAGAGCAATTGTAGAACAAAGTAGTGCTGGAATATTAACGTCCATGGCGGCTATATTTCTGCAAGATGCAATCAGTACGATGCTGCCATGGCTATTCACTATGTTAGCCGTTATTTTATGCGACTTAGCGTTTGGCGTGCGGAAGAGCATGAAATTAGGAATACACATTTCACCGAGCCGTGCCTTGCGAGCCACCATGAGCAAAATGGTGACGTATGTAGCGTGGGTAATGGCGGTGGCGATGATAGACTGTGCCGAGGGGCATTCGCTCAATATTACCACATGGGCGTGTCTGCTCGTTTGCCTGATAGAGGGAATGAGTATTATTGGCAATATGCTCAAGCCATATGGTTATGATTTAAGCGTGAAAAGCTGTGTGGTGTTTTTTCTGTCGCTCGTTTTCAGACAGGATAAGGAAAAGCTCGAAGACTTGGTATCGGATGAGCATTTAGACGTGATTACCGCAAGAGAGAGAAAGAAGTGGGGAGATGTGAAGAAAAATTCATAATTCATAATTCATACTTGTGGCTAACAACTCGTGAACTATGAACTTGTAAACTAAAAACTATAATAATGAGATTCAGAGCAAGTGACACACTAATAAGTAAGCTGAAAGAGTTTGAGGGACTTCGCTTGGTGGCGTACAAGCCCACGAAAGCCGAACGGTGGTATACCATTGGTTACGGACATAGTGCTGGCGATGTGCGTGCAGGAATGCGCATTAACGAGGAAAAGGCGGAAGAACTGCTAAGGCGTGACCTTTTCTTTGTGGAAAAGTTTATAAACGGCATACCCAAGGTACGGACGCAAGGGCAGTTTGATGCCTTAGTATCGTTTACCTACAACGTAGGGGTTGGAAAGCTGAAACGCTCTACCCTATTGAAGAAAATCATGCACGATGCACCCACGGCAGAGATACAGCGTGAGTTCATGAAGTGGGTGTACAGCGGAGGAAAGAAGCTGGACGGACTGGTGAGAAGAAGAAGGTGGGAAGCTGAAAGGTGGGCAGAATGAAAATGAAGATGTTAGCCTTATTATGGCTTCTCTGCCTGACTGGCTGCAAGACTGTTAAATTTGTGCCTGTCCCCGAGTATCACACCTTATATAAAATGAGGGTGGACACGGTACAACGGTGGGACAGCGTGTACTTCAGGGATAGCGTGTTCATCGCTACAAAGGGCGATACGGTGTTTCTGACCAAGACGCATTGGCGGGAAAGATTCAGGAACGTTTACCATATCAAAGCGGACACTGTGATGCAGCGAGATAGCATCACTGTGCCTTACCTTGTTGAAAAGCCGCTAACCAAGTGGCAACAGTGGAAAATGGACATGGGCGGCTGGGCAATGGTGGTGGCAGCTGTGCTGGTTATCTTGCTTGTTGTGAGATTGTTCAATATACGGATCATAAGGTAAAGTGTAAAAAAGTCTTTTATTTATTGGTTTGATATTTAATTAAAGTTAAATAATGAAATATCATAATGAAATATTTTGTTATTTAGTTTTTTATTGCTATCTTTGCCATAGAAAATTAAAACAACCACTAAAATAAAAGATTATGAAAAAAATCAATGAAATTGCAAGCGAGAATGGTTTACAGGTAATCACCACGACTACAGGTATGAACGGCTATCCACAGTCTCTGAAAAAGGCTATTATTGGATTTGAAAACTTTGAACAAGCTGAAAAGCTGGCTGAAGAATATCATCTTGATATTGAGGTGTTCACAAAGCGTGACGGTTGGGATTTATGGAGCAGAGGTGGCGACAGTGCATACGATGCCTTTGAGCGCTCTGCAGACGACTATGGTGAGAATTATCAACAGTTTGAGCCGAATATGAGTCAGGATGATTTCTTGCAGCAAATAGGTGCTGCGGACTTTATTCAAGGGCTTGCAGATGAAGAAGATGGTCTCGATAAAATCGAAGACTATATCAAAGGTATAAGAGAGTTATACGATGAAATAGCAACAGCCAATGACGATGAAATCGTTATTGCAGAGGGTGATTCGTACGTTGAAACAATCAAAGTAAAGACGATGCAATATAGTTATGATACGAAACACTATGTGATTGGTCTTATTGACAACAACGAAGATTAAAAGTAACAGCGGCACTCACCTACTCGGTGGGTGCTATTAAATTAAAGTAATGATGACAAAGAAAGAAGAACTCGTAATCGAACTATATATTAAGAGAACACCTATTACTAAGATTGTCGCTGCTACAGGTGTGTCGTCTGCTGGTGTGTATCGAATTTTGTCCAATTTCGACATCCCTTTACACAGCGGTAAAAAGATGTATCAACACTCTGTGATGTTTGATGAAGACACAGAACGGCTGCTACAAGAGGCAAACCCTGCGAATATATCCGCATGGGTGTGTGAGCAAATCAAGGAGAACAACAGGTAGGGAACATTGGTTTTGTCACACTTCTGTTGCTTAGCCATTTTGAAAGTGACTAAGATACGGATTATATAGTAAAGTGTAGATAACAGGTGTAAAAAGAAGTTAAATTACAAAGAATGTATCAAACTTATAAGATTATGGACAAATACGTAATACAGAAGAGCAGTACCCTGCCTAATGGTTGGGTATTGACCGATACTGAAGAGGGTATAGTGGTAAGATTTGAGGACGGAAAGTACAATGAAACGCAGAAAATAACCATCATAGACGATAAGCCTAATCCTTCGGCAGTAGAGTTAGCACGTGTTTTGCGAAAGATGGGCGAATGGGCGGTTAGGTATCATAGTAGTAAGTGTTTCTCACAACCATACGGTTATGAATATAGGGAAGCCGATGAGTGCTTATGTCTCTACAGACGTAACGAGCCACGATGGCGTTTAGCCATAGAGGGGGAAACAGATGCAGAACACCTTGCAACATCATTGCGTAAGGCAGCGGAATTTGTAACTAGGAATACGCCAGAAACCTGAAGGCATGGAACGAATGCAAGCAGGACTTTAAGCGGAGGATTAGAAAGTTGCTCGGGCGATAGACGTATTTTTAGGCATCATAAAACAAGGCTATCTTTGACAAAAAATCAAGGATAGCTTTTTTTATGGCAAGAAATACGCAAGAATTCGAAACCGTCGTTACGCTCAACGCCCAGCAGGCGAAGGATGAGTTGAAAACCATGCAAGAACGCTTGGATGAGTTGAAACGCAAGAAAGACACCTTGTTAAGTGGCAAGGACTACGATGCGAAAGACCTCCGCACCCTCAACAAGGAGATAAGGCAGCAGAGTGCCGCTATCAAGGCATTCGGAAGCAGCGTGCAGGACACCATTCACACGCTCAGCAACTTGGACAAGGCAAGTCTCGGGGAGCTGCAGAAGTCGGTGCGCAACCTCAGGCGGCAGATGGCGAACGTCACCAACGAGGATGAGTTCCGTCAATTGGATGCGCTGATGCAGAAAGCTAACGCGCGCATCCTTGAACTCAAAGGCTCGGCTGGAGAGGCGGCAACGGAAACAAGGCGTGTGGCAGAGGCGGCAAAGACGGTCAACGCCGTGTTGGCGGATGTCAATGGGGCATCGCTGGCTGAACTCCGAACGGCGGCAGCTGCCATCCGAGAGGAGATGGAGAAGACCAAGCCGGACACGAAAGCGTATCAGGCGCACGCCGAGAACCTCAAGAAGGTCACCACTCGTATACAGGAGGTCAACGAACGACAAAAACAGGTGAACCTCACCATCGACAAATATGACAAGGAGATACAGCAGATCACGAAAGACCAAGCGGTGGTGGCAAGGGAGAACAAAGTCATTGACCAAACGCTGAGAAACCTCAGTGGGGCAACCATGCGCGACTTGGAATATTCCCTACAAATGGTCAACGAGCAACTCCGTGAGACAAGCCACGGCACAAAGGCGTTCGATGAGCTGTCGGAGAAGTCAAGGCGACTGAAGAAGCAGATAGCAGAGGTCAACGACCAACTTAAGGCGCCAGAGCAGCGCAAAGGACTCGTCAGGGGGTTCATCGACGGACTGAACAAGAACTGGGGGGCTATCGTACAGGGTTGGGCAGCACTCACCGGACTCACGCAGACGGTGCGCATGTGCACTAACGCTTTCGCCTCCATGGAGGATGTCATGGCGAACACCAGAAAATATACGGGGCAGACGGATGAGCAGGTGCGAGAGCTGAACGAGGACTTCAAGAAGATGGACACACGCTCGTCGCGTGAGCAGCTCAACGAGTTGGCTGGAGCGGCAGGACGCTTGGGCATCACCTCGAAGGAGGGCATCGAGGAGTTCGTCGACGCAGCGGACAAAATCAGCGTGGCGTTGGGCGATGACCTTGGAGACAAGGCGGTGGATCAAATCGGAAAGCTAACAATGGCGTTCGGCGAGGACCAGCGAATGGGACTGCGTGGGGCGATGCTCGCCACCGGTTCAGCTATCAACGAACTTGCGCAGAACTCCCCAGCACAAGCAAACTACCTCGTGGAGTTCACGGCTCGTGTGGCAGGTATCGGTAAACAATTCGGGCTCACCCAGACGCAGATCATGGGCTTTGGCGCAGTGCTCGACGAGAACATGCAGAAAGATGAGATGGCGGCAACGGCATTCTCACAGCTGCTCACGAAGATGACCACCAATACCAAGAAGTTCGCAAACATTGCTGGCATCGAGGTGGGCAAGTTCTCCAAGATGCTCAAGGAGGACGCCAACGGTGCGGTTCTCACGCTCTTGGAGTCGCTGAAGAAGAAGGGCGACTTCCAAGTACTTGCCAAGATGTTTCAGGAGATGGGACTTGACGGCACAAGGGCGACAGGCGTGCTCACTACGCTCGCCGACAAGATTGACCTTGTGAAGAAGCGTCAGCAGCTCGCCAACGATGCTTACCGTCAGGGAAAGTCGGTCATTGATGAGTTTGACGTGCAGAACTCCACGGTACAGGCGAACCTTGACAAGGCGAAAATGAGTTTCCACGAACTCACCATAGAGCTGGGCGAAAAACTCCTGCCCATCGCCAAGTATGGTGTCACCACGGCATCTTTCACCGTTAAGGCGTTGAGTGAGCTCATCAACTTCTCCACAAAGTATTGGAAGGTGCTGGTGCCGTTGGCAGTGGCAATCGCCACTTATAACGTGGCGTTGAAGTGGAACACCGTCATCATGGCAAAGAACAAGGTGGTGAAGATGTGGCATATCGCCATGGACAAGGCGCACACGGCAATCATCGCCGCAAAGAATGCCGTTCTCGCAGTCACGTCAACGGTCTATGCACTGCTCACTGGAAAAATCTCGTTGGCAACGGCAGCACAGACGTTACTCAACAAGGTGGTGAAGGCAAACCCTTATGTAGCAGCGGCAACGGCAATGGCAGCACTCACATCTGTCATCATCGCCTTCATCAGCAAGACGGACAAGGCGACCGAGGCGCAAAAGGAACTGAACAAGGTAAATGCAGAAGCTGCCACACAGTGCCGGTCCGAAATCGTTGAGCTGTCCAGTCTTGTCAAAATTGCAAAAGACAAATCGGCTTCTGATGCAGCGCGTAGAGATGCAATTAAAAAACTTCAGGAGAAATACCCAGGCTACCTCGATAATCTCTCCTTAGAGAATATATATTCACAGAATGCAGCAACATCAATCGCCAACCTCACCAATATGATTTTGGAGCAAGCGAAAGCAAGGGCTTTATTGGCAAAGATAGAGGAAATCCAACGCAAGAAAGAGGATGTCAACAAAGAGTACTTGGACAGTTTCTGGGGAAAGTTGTGGCATGGGTTCAAGGCTCGTGTAAAAACCAGCTGGGATACATTAAAAAGAGGTCCTGGCGGAAAACAAGGAGATTACGAAAAAGAAGTAGATAAAAATTTCAATGCCGAACTTGAAGCCGACCTGACGCGGTTGGAACTAAAGCAAAAGTTCTTCGAGACAGAGTATCAGAAGATTCATAAGAAGATTGAAGAAGAGAATGCAAAGATAGCGGCAGCGACAGAAAAGAAAAATAAAGAGGAAGCCGAGAAAGAAGAGAAAAAGAGAAAAGAAGAAGAACGTAAAAGGAAGGCAGCCCTTCAGGCACAAGCCAATGCCGAACGAAAGCGTGAGGCGTTGCAACGCAAGCAGGAGGCTCTCCGAAAGAAAAACCTCAAGGATGCCATACAGGCGCAAAAGGCGCTCACCGATGCCGAACTGGTGGAGAACTACCGAAAGTACGCGCAAGGGGAGATTGACTTGCGAACGTTCCGAAAGAAGGAAAAGGACATCAAGATGCAATCGCTCGATGAGCAGATACGCATCAATGGCGCAGAGTCGGAAGAGGCAAAGGCGTTGCTCAGAAAAAAGGAGGAACTCCTCATGAAGTACAACGATGACGTGCGACGCATGTCCGAAGAGGAGATAAGGTACAGGCACGACACCCTCGCCCTGCAGCTGCAAAGTGAGTACGAGCAGAAGGGAAAGTCACTCTACCAGAATCAGGAGGCACTCAACGAGGCTCTGTACCAAAACGAACTGGACGCACTCATCGAGAGGCAACGGCTGTACAACAAGGGAACGCAAGAATACCTTGACCTTCAGGCGGAGATCGAGCAGCGAGAGGGCATGCACAAGATTGAGAACGCAAGGCATTATCAAGAGTTGCTCTCGCAGCTGCAAGAGGAATATGGCGAAAAGGATGTGGAGAAGCAAAAAGCCCTGGCGGTCAATCGGCTCAAGTGGATGGAGCGATACGAACTTCAACAGATGGAGAACCTGTACAAAGAGGGTGAGCTGAATCACGAGGACTACGAGAAACGCAAAACGGAGATTACCACGAAATATGCGAAATACAGAAAAGAGGTGGCGCTGCAGTTCGAATGGCAAAAGAGCGAGCAGAACCTGAACGACTCCAAGGGCGAGAAATTCAAACGCAGGGTGGACAAGGTACACAAGACGGCTGCCAACAATGCCAAGGCGGATTATCAGAACGACCATCCCAACGGTCAGTCGGTCACCGATTACTTCACTTCCGACATCGTGCAGTTCTCTTCTGTCATGGAGAACATCCGACAGATGGAGGCAAACGGCGTCATCTCGCACCAAGAGGCAATGGCGGCAATGGGACAGGCAACGGCGGATATGGTGGACCAGATGGGGCAGAAGTTCCAAATGGCGTACGAAGCGATAACGCCTATCATGAACGCCATGTCATCGTATTATGCCGCACAGTCAGACTACGAGCAGAAGGTCACGCAGCAAAAGTACGACCGCATGATCAAACACGCTGGCAAGAATGCAACGCTGGCAAGAAAGCTCGAGGACAAGAAGCAAAAAGAACTGGCGAAAATAAAGACGAAATACGCGCGCAAGGAAGCCAACATGCAGGTGGCGCAAGCCATCGCACAGACGGCATTGGGTGCTGTCTCTGCGTATGCCTCCGTCATGAGGGGCATCCCTGCACCTGCCAACTTGGTCATGGCGCCCATTGCCGCAGGACTGGCAATAGCGGCTGGCGCCATTCAGATTGCCACCATCAAGAAGCAGCAGCAGGCACAAGAGGCTGGCTACTACGAGGGCGGATTCACAGGCGGAAGCGACTACCGACGCAAGGCTGGCATCGTACACCAAGGGGAGTTTGTCGCCAATCACAGGGCGGTTAACAACCCACAGCTGTTGCCTGCACTCAGGTTGATCGACAAGGCGCAGCGCAACAACACCATCGGAATGCTCACGGCATCTGATGTGTCGCAGTCGTTGGGAACAGGCACTACTGTAGTGTCCGCACCAACGGTGAACGTGCAGACCGACAACGCGGAGCTCAGCGGCGTCATCGGCAAGATGAACGAAACCTTAGACCGCATGGGCGCCTTGCTCGACGGTGGCATCACCGCCAACGTTTCCATGCACGACTTCAAAAAAGAAGAACGCCACTGGGACCAGCTACAACAAAATAAATAAATTTGAGGAGACGAGTTGACAAAGAGACGAGTAGACAAGGAAATGGACTTTTCGCTTGAAAGCTATCAACTGGTGAACTTGTGAACTCGTTAACTCGTCAACTTGTAAACTCGTAAACTATAACATCCATGCTCCTCTGTACTTTAGACGGCAAGAAAGGCTATCCGTCAACAAAAAACAACATCAAGGTAACACTCGAAAACCCCTTTGTCAAGGATTCGGGCACCTATTCCTACGACATCATCTTCCCCATGGAGATTGATGCCAACAGGCGACTCTTCGCCAACGTCCACAGGCTCGACGTCCAAAAGACGGCAACCACCTTTGAGCAATGCCTGCTCTATGTCGACAACCGACTCGTCATGCAGGGAAAGGGCATCATCACTGCCATCACCAACGACACCGTCAAGGTGCAGATCGTTGGAGGCAAGAGCCGTATCAAGTACAACTCAAAGTTTGAGAACCACTACATTGATGAAATCAACTTCCCTCCAGTCTCCATCACGCACGGATATGACAAAGAGGCGTACGCACAGTGGGGACTCGACGAACCCACACGTACGGAGTTGGCACGAAGGGCATTCCTCCTCATCGACCTCACCAAAAGCAACTTTGTGGGACAACCGGGCATCGCAGCCTTCAACCCGATATGGGACGAGACGAACGACACTTGCTCGAATGGAATTTGCGTGGGCGACATCAGCAACTGGAGTGTCAACGGCAAGACATGGCACGGTGGCAACAGGGCTTTCATGTACAACCTTGCCGTGCAACCCAACCTGATGTACGTGCTGCGAAAGGTCATCGAAAACGAGGGTTACACCCTGCTGCAAAATGATTACGACAAAGAACCATGGAACAGACTACTCATTGCCAACGCCACACGCTCGCTAAGAATCAAGGACGCCCTACCCCATTGGACGGTCTACAAGTTCATTGAGGAGATACGAAAACTCTTCAATGCCACCATCCTCTTCGATGAGCAGCAACGATGTGTCCGAATCGTCTCAGCCAACGAGATGCTCAAAAACGAGTCCGTGGCATATCAACATGTGGAGACGTTCACCACAGAGTATGACGATGATGGCATCAAGAACGTGCTCACCTCTAACCTGAGGTTCAGACTGGGTGGCTCGGCAAACAGGTCGTGGCGTGAGGTGGTGTCGCCCGACGTGCTGAGTGCGTTCACCGTCAAAGAGGGACTCGTTGATTTCGACAAGATGGGCGACAGGGAAAAGCGTACCACCATACAGAAGGTAGGTGATCTGTACTATGTATATGCCGATGAGATTGACGAGACTTACCCCGACCCTGAGCGAAAGGTCGGACAGGTGCTGCCTTGCGGCTTCTTCAATCCCATTGTGCGAAATGTGAAGAGCGACCAGTACGAGGAGCTTTGCATTGCTCCAGTAGCCGTCACCATGAAGATGCTCTTCAAGGAGGAAGATGCCCTGCAGAAGATTGGCATCAAATTCGAAGGATATCCAAAGGTAGCGTATTACATTCCGTCTACCACCAACGAGAAGGGGGCAAGCTTAAAGGAAATGAGCGTCGATGAAGAGGGCGACTATTACCTGAGCGTTCAGAATGCCATAGAGGGAGGTGTAGAGAAAGAGTCCAACGAGGGCGAGACTGCCGATGCCATGTTCGTCATGTTCCAAGGAAAGGGGGTGTCGAATAGGAAAATTATCTTTGGCATGTTCGACTACAACCGCAACGACGATGGAGAATATTTCAGATACCGTGCGCCCGTTACCTACACCGACTGCCGTATGTACCGCATCTATCCCGGACCAGGGTTTGACGACAATGCTTCATTGAGCCTGCATGTCAGCGAGAGTCCCGACCTGCTGTTGGGAAACACCTCCTCCCTTGGCGACTTCTGCTCCAACGTGCATGTGGATGCTCACCACACCATCGTCATCAAGTTCCTTTCCAACGATGTTCCAGACCCGAGAAAAATCTACGTCTTCGACAACAAGAGATTCATCTGCCAGAAGATAGAACTCAACGTCTCCGACGATGGCATCGACAAGGAAAAGACAGGCTACTTCTGCGAACTCCTATAAACGTACCTGCTTCTCGCCTTACCGCAAGCGCATGTTTCCCACCACGGAGCATGTGCTTTTTCTCTTCTATTTTGGTACGTCGTTGTATTTACGTTATCATCGTTACGCTAAATATGATAATAAAAAATTGCGTGATTAAACATTTGTATGTACTTTTGCTAAGTAATATAAATTTTTAATCTCATGGAAAAACTAACATTTACAGCCTTCGACTTTGAAACAATGACCAGTGAGAGAACCAGTGCTTGCGCCATTGGAATAGCTCGTGTAGTAGATAATGTGATTGTTGAAAAGTATTATTCGCTCATCAAACCGATTCCTGACAACAGTGAGAATATCAACACGTTTGTGAATGGAATTAGCATGGAGATGGTGCAAGATGCACCTACCTTTGTAGAACTTTGGCAAAAAATAGAAAATTATTTCAAAGGTCAGACCATTGTTGCGCACGGTTTGGCGTTTGATTTGGATGTGTTGCGAAAACAAATAAGTTATTATGGCATTGAACATGTGCCGTGCCGAGGAATTGATACATACGAGCTAACAGGTTATAATCTCGTTGACAGTTGTCAAAAACTTAATATCCCTTTCACCAACCACCACGATGCTTTGGCAGATGCAACGGCATGTGCCGAAATGGTTCTTGTTATCAATGGAGTGAAATTGCCTGAGACACATGAGAAACTAAAAAAAACCAAAAAAGCCTTTTCAGGTAAAAGCGTTCAGCATGATACATTACAACCTCTCAGTGAAGATGAAGTTGAAAATAAGGGCACGATATTTTTCAAAAGGACGGTGGTTCTCACAGGTGATTTACAGCATTTCAGTAGCAGACAGGAAATATCAGAAATACTAAGAAAATTGGGTGCTAACATCAATAAAACTATTTCTAAAAAAACTGAAATCGTAGTTGTTGGCGATAAGCCAGGACCATCTAAAATGGAAAAGATAGCAACCCTGCAAAGCCAAGGAGTTGAGATAAAAGTAATCAATGAGCAAGAATTGCTTGCAATATTAAGAGAAGCGAATGCTTGAACATCGTTGATCACACAACCACCGAATTTAATTTCAAATATAATATTAAAATGAAAAAGGGACTTTTTTTATATTTCGTCATCATTACTTTTGCTTCTTGTGATATTGATGACAGCGGTGATTTCCATGTTACACCTTTAGGCTGGTTGATATTAATCCTATTTATCGTAGTTTTCGTTATTTCAATGAACATTGATGATAAAAAACGCAAAGCTAATACGATAAAACTCAAACAAGAAGGGTTATCTTATGATGATTTCAAATCTGTTGGAATGTATGTAGCTGGGCATCCGCAGCTAAACGAAAGCATAGAACGTGTCTATGTATTATTAAAAGAGAAAACTCTTAAATTTTACAGAATCCAAATAATAGAATTATATTATCCAGAATATATTGAAAACGGGGATATAAACATTGACAGTATAAAGGATATAAAAATAGAAGACGCATCACAAATAGAGCGTAGAGTAACATTAGGTAGGTTTTTAGTCGCAGGAATATTCTCCGTTCTATGGCAGAAAAGAAAGAAAAAAGAACTTGCTTTTATGACCATTGTTTGGCAAGAAGGAAAGTTTGAACAGAACACAACTTTCGTTTTTGAAGGGAAAAATGCTTTTACATCAGCTAATACAGCAAGAAATAATTTAATGAAAATGTGTGAATAATATAATTATTATCATAAAAAATACACCGAAAAACTTGCACCGTTCAAAAAAACACCCTATCTTTGCCAATGGAAAATAGAAATAAATGGTGTTACCATTTCGGAGAGCGACGGACAAACGCTCGGCAAGATAGAAAGGCTCGGGCTTTTTTTATTGCAATTTAGTTAGACATCGATATTGGCGGCTTGCCATTCCGTAAAAATTTTGATAGCCCTCCGGGTGAACCATTGTTTTTATTTTCCAGCGGGATGTGCAGCCGCCTTTTTCTGTACCTCTGCGCCACGGCAGAATCCATGGCAATGGAAAATAAAAACAATGGAAATGCAACAAACCATCATCAGCTTCGCTCCCAACAAGGTAGAGCAGCAGCCTACGCTCAAGCAGCGTTGGCAAGAGTGTGTAAACAGTGTCAACCTATGGCTCAACGCAAAGAGCCAGTTCTATTCCAACGTCTGCCAGTACAGCGTCTCACGCCGTACCGTGCTAAGGGTAAACATGGTCACCGCTGCCATGTTGGTAGGGGCGGTGTGCGTAGAACAAGCACCAGTGGTCGCAGTCGTGGCAATGGCAGTAGCCGCATGGCTCACGGCAGCATTAAAAAGACAATCAAACTAACATTCAACGAAAAAAAAAAGACACAAACATGGAAACAACAAACAACTATACACACTGTGAAGCAATGCAAGAGTTCTTCAACATCGACATTCTTACCGTACGCATCGACTTGCTCAACGACATCAAGCGGTGGTTCATCCTCGAACAGGCAGGGCTCGACAACGACGATAAGGAAGCCAAGCAAATGCTCGACTACATCGTGTCCCTACAGCTCCTCATCGATGACCTCTGCAGCATCCGCCGTGCAGTCATCAACGGCATGACCAACGTTCGTAACAATGAAAAAGGAAAGGAGTAATATCATGCAGACAAAACAAGACTACGAAATATGGACAAAGTGGTGCGCACGTCCCGGGCTCAGCGAAGAGGAACTCATGCGCCTCGATACTGTCGACACCGTCCTCACAGCCTATGCAAAAGAGCATCCAAACGTGTTCGCCATTGATGACCTCGATGCGTGTGTACTCATGCCCAAGTCCACCTCCGAAATCATCGCCGAGCTGCAACCTGTCATGCACCTCGAGCAATTCGATGTCGTCATGTGGCTGCGTGCCAACGACTACCCCCTCGTGCTTGGTTCCAGCGGACAACTGCAATGGGAGATGTACGAACGTCGCTACATTGACGACTGAAAAACAATATAAAAGCATTTTTTTAAGGTAACATTTTTTGTAAGGTATGCCGTCCGTGAGGATAGCATGCCTTTTTCATTGGGGCATCCTTACAGCTCACCCTTGAAGCGTTTCGCTTCCTCGTGTGCAAGGTTGGCATTCTTCAGATACTTGTTCGTCACGCTGATGTCCGTGTGCCGCGCTTGGTCTCGGGCAACCACGATACCCTCTGCGTTCGCAAGGTCACGAATGCCAGAGTCTTTCAAGCTATAAAACTGGTAACTGTCGGGAAAGTGCAGCGCCTTTCGCACCTTGCGCCACTCGTTCCTGAACTGGTTGATGTACACTTGTTCCTCACCGGGAGTCAGCTTTCGCCCGAACAGGTACTCATGCGATGGATGCTCAAACACCTTCTGCTCAATCATCATCTTCAACACCTTGTCGTTCAAGGCGACATACTGCCCTTTGCGGTTCTTCGCCACGTCAGGACGCACGTACACTGTCTGTTTCTCTATACTGATGTCCCCCACCTTGATATGCCTGAGCTCACCGGGGCGGATAAAGCAATAGTACACCATGAGACAGGCGAGATAGAACGGAGGGTTATATTTTCCGAGATAATCTTTCAGCCGCACTAAAGCGTCAGCAGGCAGCGCGTCACGCATCTTCTCCTCCTCACGCAGCATGTGAATCTCCTCCACAGGGTTCTCTTCGATATACTGCCGCTCCTTCATCCACGAGGCGAATGCCGAGAGCCATGCGCGGTAATTGTTGCGAGTTCGTGCAGAGTTATCCTTGTCCAAGATAAGGTAGTCTAAGAAGTCCACGACAAACATCTTGTTAAACTGATAAGCATAGCGCATGTTCACGTTCGTTTCTTCGAGGTACGCTTCCAACTGTCGCAGCCTACTAATGTAGTCAATGTGCGTCTTCTCCTTCAGTGTCCCCTTCTGTGCCGCATGGTTGATATATGTTCGATATCTGTCCAATACCACGGAGAACTCCGTGAAGTGTCTCGTCTTTGTTGCGTCCGTCCAGGGGTTCCATCCATGCTTCAGTCTTTCAAAAATATTATGAATCAAAATTGCTGCATAATTTTCTCTCTCGTTCACCTTCTTATACGAATCAAGCATGTACTTTTTCCGCCGCAAATCCCCTACCGCAGGGTCATAGGCGTAAAAGTCCACATACCATTGCTTGCCCTTGTGCAGCCTTGGCAATGTGTAATCAACTAAACATTTCGCAGAAAGAAACGACTTTTTTAAAGTGCACATTTTTTTACATTGTTCGCTCACGCAACCAATGTGACCCGAAACATCGTCCGAAATTCGTCCGACCTTTTTACTGCAAACGCTCGGAAATCCCCAGTACAAAGGACTTCCGAGCGTAAAAGTTGCGGAGACATGACTCGAACATGTGACCTCCAGGTTATGAGCCTGGCGAGCTACCAACTGCTCCACTCCGCGATGTTATTTCTTATTTGCGGTTGCAAAGGTAAGACTTTTTTCTTAAAAACCAAAATATTTTTATACTTAATTTGAAAACACATGCTCAAAAAGACAAAAACAGTTGACCATTTCTGTCTGTAATAAGCAATTATTCATCCATATAAATCTTCCATAAAATATTTAGTGTGCTCGCTTTTTTTTGATAAATATACTTGCATCGGTCAAATAAAAAATATACATTTGCACATGGTACGACAGATGTGCAACGATAAAAATAAGGAGGAAATACGAATGTCTATTTCAAAAACGCGACAAATATTGGTAGATGTAGCACGCAAATTATTTGCTAAAAATGGTGTTGCCAATACAACGATGAACGACATTGCGATGACCTCTGGAAAAGGAAGACGGACGCTCTATACCTATTTTAGTAGTAAAGAAGAAGTATTTTATGCGGTCATTGAGTCGGAACTTGAACGATTGAGCGACAAGTTAGATGAGGTTGCTACTAAGAAGATAGCACCACAAGACAAGATTATCGAACTGATTTATACGCATCTTAGCATGATTCGCGAAACAGTGGTGCGAAACGGCAACTTGCGAGCCGAGTTCTTTCGTAACATTTGGATGGTAGAAAAGGTAAGAAAAAAGTTCGACGCTGACGAAATAGACTTGTTTCGTAGAGTGTACTCGCAGGGAAGAGCAGATGGCGATTTCGATATTGATAATGTGAATTTGATTGCTGAAATCACACATTATTGTATTAAAGGACTTGAAGTTCCATTCATTTATGGACGCTTGGGGCATGGCCTTACCGAAGAGAGCAGCAAACCTTTGGTTGCGAAGATGGTTTATGGAGCTTTGGGAAAGAACAATTCTAAATAAACAACATCAATTTTTTTTGATATCATTCTATTAATTTTAATTATACACTTAAAAAAATATGGGACTTTTAACAGGAAAGACAGCCATCGTTACAGGGGCTGCACGTGGCATAGGAAAAGCCATTGCTATGCGTTTTGCACAAGAAGGTGCGAATATCGCCTTTACCGATTTAGTTGTTGACGATGAACATGGAGGAAAGGAGACAGAACGTGAGTTATCTGCTTTGGGTGTCAAAGCAAAGGGCTATGCTGGCAATGCTGCAGATTTTAACAATACAGCCGAATTGGTAGCACAAATAAAAGAGGATTTCGGTTCTGTTGATATATTGGTGAACAATGCTGGCATCACCAAAGATGGCCTGATGTTGCGCATGACCGAGGCACAATGGGACGCTGTTATCAACGTCAATCTAAAAAGTGCGTTCAACTTTATACACGCATGTGTACCTATTATGATGCGTCAACGTCAAGGGTCTATCATCAATATGGCGTCGGTAGTAGGCGTACATGGTAATGCCGGCCAAGCTAACTATGCTGCCTCTAAGGCTGGGATGATCGCTTTGGCTAAATCGGTAGGACAGGAAATGGGACCCAAGGGAATACGTGCAAATGCCATTGCGCCAGGCTTTATCGATACAGCTATGACCCAGTCATTGCCGGACAATATTCGCAAAGAGTGGATTTCAAAGATTCCATTACGTCGTGGTGGAACGGTTGAAGATATTGCCAGCTGTGCCTTGTTCTTAGCATGCGACCTTTCAAGCTACATCAGTGGGCAGGTTATTCAGGTTGACGGCGGAATGAATATGTAAGAATGGATGAGTTGACGAGGTAACAAGGTAAAGAGTTGACGAGTTTACAAGATAACAAGTTGACAAGGTAACAAGGTAACGAGTTCACAGGTTGATAAACAGATTTGTTGACTTTTCACTTGTTTACTCGTCAACTGTATCAACAACAATCATGCAAGTCGTTTACGAAGACAATCACATCATTATTGTCTCTAAACGTAGTGGCGAAATCGTCCAAGGCGACAAAACGGGCGACCTACCGTTATCAGAGACCGTAAAACAGTACATCAAAGAGAAATACCAAAAGCCAGGAAATGTTTTTCTGGGAGTGGTACATCGCTTAGACCGTCCTGTTTGGGGGCTTGTTGTCTTTGCCAAAACCTCTAAAGCACTCACACGACTGAATAAAATGTTTAGAGAGGGCGAAGTGCATAAAACCTATTGGGCGATTACCAAAGAGGCACCACCAGCAGAAGAAGGTTTGCTTACCGATTGGCTGGTGCGCAACGAGCGGCAAAACAAGAGCTATGCGCATTCGCAAGAGACACCAAATGCTAAAAAGGCTGTATTGAAATACAAAGTGATTGCTCATTCAGACCATTATCATTTATTAGAAGTTCAATTGATGACGGGGCGGCATCACCAAATAAGATGCCAGTTGGCAAATATGGGATGTCCTATCAAAGGCGACCTTAAATATGGCGCCAAACGAAGCAATCCCGATGGAAGCATTTGTTTGCTGGCTCGTAGTATTGCCTTTGTGCATCCCGTTTCAAAAGAGAATATTGTGGTTGAAGCACCTCTCCCACCCCAAGATCGTCTATGGGAGGCATTGGCATCAGCCGTTATTTGATGAATTATATATGAAAAAAATTGTGATAGCCATCGATGGTTTCTCATCGTGTGGCAAGAGTACGATGGCGAAAGATTTGGCTCGCCAGTTAGGTTATATATACGTAGACACTGGTGCGATGTATCGTGCCGTAACTCTCTACGCCCTGCGCCATCATTTGTTTTTAGAAAATGGTGCCGTGAATGAGCCTGAGCTACAACAGCACATGCCTAATATTCACATCTCATTCAAGTTGAATCCTGCGACATCAAAGCCCGACACTTACCTTAACAACGAAAGTGTAGAGCAAGAAATACGTTCTATGCGTGTGAGCCAACACGTCAGTAAGATTGCTGCTATCCCATTTGTCCGAACAGCTTTGGTTGCGCAACAGCAACAAATGGGGAAAGATAAAGGTATTGTTATGGATGGTCGCGACATAGGAACCGTTGTCTTTCCCGATGCCGAACTGAAGATATTTGTCACAGCTTCTGCCGAAGTTCGTGCCCAGCGCCGATTTGACGAGTTGCAACAAAAAGGAATGCCAGCGCAATACGATGACATTTTGAAGAATGTGCAAGAACGTGATTATATCGACTCGCATCGCCAAGTGTCCCCTCTTTGTAAGGCAGAAGATGCAATAGAGTTAGATAACAGTCATCTCACGATCGCTGAACAGCAACAGTGGCTCGTTCAAAAAGCGAATGAAGTACTCCTACAGTCTTCTAAAATGGGATAACTGTTTTAACGGTTTTTTTCAAAAACAAGCGTTATTTTATTGGTTTTCTTTCAAGGATTTTATTTCAAACACCCTATGACAAACAAATTTTTCTCTTTTAATTCCTCTTTTCGGTTTTTGCTTGCAGCGGTATGTCTCATGTTTGCTCTTCAGGTAAGTGCGCAACGTCGACACACCGATTATCAAGTGGTAGAAAATGTTGTACTTTACCGTGGTGCTCCTTTGCTGACCGCTGACCCCTATTCGTTTGTAGACTTAGGCTACGGCTATGCCAAGGATGCTAACCATGTTTATTATCTTGGCGAGGTGTTGAAATATGTAGACCCTTATTCGTTTAGGCTGAAACGAATGTCTCCTCATGACGGTTACCGTCCTTATGATTCGCCATTTTACCACTCACGGGGATATAAAATTATGTCGAATGTGGTACTATTCAATGGTCATAAAGTGTATGACACCTCCGTAAATAGTTTCCGTGATTTGGGTGGCGGTTATGCCAAAGACGCTTTCAACGTATATTTTATGGGTGAGAAGATGTCTGAAGGCAGCACTCATTCTTTTCAGTATTTGGGAGATGGCTATGCCAAAGATTCTTTTGATGTTTATTTCTTAGGCCGTAAGGTGAATGGTGCCAGTGCCAACTCCTTTAGAATCGTTGGTGAGGGTTATGCCGAAGATACCTTTAATACGTTCTATCAAGGGCAGAAAGTCAATTGAGAAGACGAGCACTCTTCTTTCCTCGGCAGTTCAGAGAGCAGGCATTACATACGAAAGAACAAAGAAAAATCCTCAAGTATAAGGCTATCCTACAAATTTCCTACACTTCATCTTTACATCTTGTCATTGGCGTACAGGTAGCAAGTGATTGTCCATGTTTCCACCCTTGTGAGGGTCGTATTTGATTCCAGAAAGAGCTTTAGTGCCTTGCTTGTTGGTAATGACAAACGTAAACATCCACTTATCAAGTCTAATGCCGTCTGCGTCAGTGTTGGGCAACACCATCACCACCTTATTCCACCCTTTGTGCAGTTGCAAAATAAGCGGTGGTCTGGCAGTTAGGTTTTCGTTGCCCATGGGTGTTTCGTTAGCTACACGTTTCCCTGCATGTGTCCAAAGTGGTGGTAGTAATTCTTTGTCGTTCCAGTATATCACCGACCCCTTTCTGTCCCACTTGCCATCTTCGGGTGCTACGTCTTGTTCTGATCTGCTGTAGTTTTGCAACTCTACCAAAGCTCCTGCTGTTTGTCTTTTTGGCGAGTACACATACGTCCATACATAGGCTGTGTCATTGGAGTTTTTATCGTCGTATATGGCTGGTACCGTTTTTCGCCAAGTGTGGTTCAGATAAATGCCTGCCCCTGTTACCACCTGCTCGTCAATGGGTTGATTGTCCGACAGCGAACTTGCTATTGCCCAGCGCACATTGGTTTGCCGCACATAGGGAATGGGCTCGTCCCTCAGACAATGGTGTTTATGAAAGAGAAACCGCGTCTCCCAATCGCTAAAGTCTTCCAGCTCGTCTCCAGTATTGGGCAGCATCGTTCCGCCTTGTTCTATGTATTGCTTACCTCCGCCTTGCCATGCCCTTGATGCCGATGCGATGACACTGGCGTAGAAATTGTTATACTTCAAGATATTGCGCTCGCCGTCTATCTTGTGGTCATTCCATGTGGCACAAATCTCGCCAGCCACTTCTGGCGACCCTTTTTGCTGATAATAAATATTACTTTTGTAAATACCAACGATGTCAGCAAATACATCGAAGTGGTTGATGTAGTTGTACCGACAGTCAATATTCGGGATGTTTGCAACCAACCTTCCTGCGGTACTCCATAGTTGAACCATGTCGACTTGTGCAAATCCTGCCTGATTGGGTATCCATACCACAGCTTTCTTACCAAGCTTCCTCACCCAGTTGGTCATCGTCTGCAAAAAGTCTGGGTAGGTTATAGGTTGCTCGTCGCCACCTATATGAATATATGGAGCATGTGGGAAACACTCTACGAGTTCTTTCAAGATGATTTTCAGTTCAGCCACCCCTTGGTCAGTTTGCATACTGTGTCCCATGGCACGTACAAAGGCTTCACTGTGTCCAGGCATATCAACCTCTGGAATAATCTTCACACCGTAACGGAACGCATAACTTTCTAAGTCGCGACACTGCTGTTGCGTGTAATATTGTCCAGGAAAACGAGTCATGGCACTACTGGCAGTGAGTTGTGGAAAAGCCTTTACCTCAAATCTCCAAGCTTGGTTCTCCGTGAGATGCCAATGGAAAGTATTCACCTTGAAATGGGCGAGCAGCCTTATTTGTTTCTTCAGCTCTTCGATAGAGATGAACGACCTCCCCACGTCGTGCATGAATCCCCGTAGTTTGAAAGCAGGATAGTCGATAATATCGACCGCCTCGAGGCATGGCGTGGAGCCATAGCCCTCTGCCAACATCTCGAGAGTTTGCGTTGCACGGATAACACCAACAGGCGACACCGCCTTTATTGCTATGGTGCTGGGGTGAATGGTCAGCCTGTACGCCTCGTTTTCATATCCCGCAAGGTGGTAGTCTTCGGTGCCTTCTATGCGATCTGTCAGGTTCACCACCACTTTCGCGCGAGCGTTTTGCTTGATAGTGCATCCATGTTCAGTGAAGAATTCTTTTAGGATGAGGGTATTTGAACTGTCGGCTATCTGTATGTCACGTGATAGCCTGAACCCTTTGGCATTGAGTTTTTTCGCAAACTTGGCACGAGGCAAAAGGTCTTTGAGCTTGGCATCCATTGTATTGGATGCAATGACGAATGTAAGCAATAATAGAATGAAACGTTTCATCAGTACCTTTCTTTAATTCTAATGTAATCGTTTGAAAATGAGAGAGCTAATCAACTTAACATTTCTTGTGAAATTTATTTGAGTAGCTGGTCATTATACTTTACATTAGACTAAACATCAAGTAAATGACAGTAGAACTACTCAACCAATATACGGAAATCTGCAGAGTTGCTATCAAAAGCTCATCTGCAAAATTAGGCAAAACTTTCGAGAATCTACTCTTGGAAATAATCTTATTGTTCGTGACGATACAAAGAAAGATAAATTTTACTCAAATGGAGCGGTACTGTACGCATTGCCAAGCAAAACACAAGAATAAGCTGAACTTCTCCTACAACGCCTTATTAGCATCACAGAATGTGGCAAAGGTGATGATGAAGGAAAATAGGCTACCGATTTTCATGACTTCTTTCAAGGAAATCATGGCAAGCACATACATCGCAAAATTATTTTTCGACAAATATCTGAGCGTACCGAACCGAAAGTTAATTGGTCATACTATCAAAGAACTCTTTGGCTGGCAGCGGAAAGCTGTGTAGTCATTATCTCAAACTTAACTATTGTTGTAATGAAACTATAGAAATTGCTCCATGACCCGAAAATATTCCTCCCAAAGGAGTGAGTTTCTCAGATTTAATTTGTATTTTTGCTATGTCATATTTTCAATATTATCTATCATGGCAAAGATTAAATTATAGATTGCAAAGGCACAGAGTAACAATAGTGGTGCAGCAAAGGGGACGGCGGAGAATCCTTACACCGAGGCAGAATTCGAGGAAATGCTCAATAATGGACAAAAGTTGAACAACTCTGTCGTTAAAGGATATTTCATGGAACGTCCCTATGACGCAAAATTGGCAGAAAAGTCAGGAAGCGAACGCGCCATTCAGCCTGGAGTATATAACATAATACCCAAAACACCCGGGAAACGATACCAATGGTATTTGGAAGGAGTGCCAGGATGCGATGGAATTGCCATTCATTCAGGGAATTATGCAGAGGATAGTTTAGGTTGTCTGTTGACAGGAACGTCATTAGTAAAAATCGGTGACTCAGATTACATGGTGCAAAACAGTAAGAATAAATTGGCTGCTTTGTTTGAACTTTTCAAGATGTACGGAGCAGGCAATATCAGTATAAATATTATTCAATGAGGAATTACGGACTTGTAACATTGCTCTTAATAATGCTGTGTCCGGCACTGCGGGCGCAGCACGGAGGAGTGTCGGCAAGAAGGTTGCGGGCAGCCTATGAGGCGTCGGTCGGAGAGGGCGGAAGAGCGCGGCAGAAGTTTTTCTTCGATGCCTTCCCCACAAACGGAGAGGATTACGAGCTCATCTTCGGCTATTATCCGGAACTGCGGGACTCGTCGCTTTACAATTGCGCTGCCGACATGGTGGAGGCCTTCTGGTGTCACGATGCGATTCCCGACTCGCTCTTCTACAGCAAAGTAGCAGTCGTGACTTGCGGGCTGAGGTACGATGCGGACGCACCGCGCTACTGGCAGGCACGCTTGGAAAGTGTGCTCATGCGGCATGGCAGAGATGCGGAGGCTCTCATCGACCGAGTAGCAAGCCTTCCGTTAGGTGACCAGATGCGCTTCTGGAGTTTCGTGTGGTCAACAACGCTCGCTGACGAGGGACAGAGCAAGCGAGACTTTCACCGTGGTTACATCCTTAGACGGCACCCTCAGATGATGCCCGTATACGACTCGGCACGCAAGCTCTTTTTCAATGGTGTAAACCTTTCTTCGGAGCCTTCGCCACGAAACTTTCCCGAATGCGAATGATTATGTACACGACAGCATCATACTTCAAGCGGGCGGCCATCTGCCTGCTTGCCCTCGCCAGCCTTGTCAAGGCATCGGCGCAAAGTCAAGACCTGCGTCCCGAGGAGATTGCAGCCGCCTACGCCGCCCTCCTTTCCTGTCCCGACAGCCTCGCGGAGGCCTGTTTCTTCAACGCCTTTCCCGACCGTGGGGAGGACTTCACGCTCCTCTACGAACCTCACAACCTGACGGCCGGTACTACTTTCGACCTCTCCGGCAGTTCCTGTTGCCACACCTCGGCCTTTTGGAATCTCAAGCAGATACCTGCCGAAGTACTGGCCGAGAAGGCGGTACGCATCACCTGTGGTCTCCGCTTCAGCCAAGGTGCATCATGGTACTGGCAATGGCATCTGCGCCATGCGCTTGCCCAGCCCGAGTTGAGAGGTGTGATTATAGATGAAGTAGCACGCCTGCGCAGCGGCCATCAGTTGGAGTTCTGGGGCATGGTGTGGTCATCGGCAGAAGCCGACAGCCGCGACCTGCTCTTCGAATCCCTTCAGCCCGGCCTCCTCACCCGCCATCCCCAGACAGCCTCCATCTCCGCCTGCGCCTTCCATCTCTTCCACAACGAAGTCAGAAGCAGGGAATGAGCAAATGATGAAATGCCTGCAAGCACTCAGGGGTATACAAACCAGGCATTAAGGGCAAGAGTCCCAACTTTTATGGTTATTCCATTTTGCCTATAATAGAAATCAAATATGATAAACTATCCAAATATTACATGACAAGTAATAACAGATATTTAATGTTAAAGCGTATCGGAAATCGTATCTCTTTCGGTTGTTATTATTATCTTTACGATGGAAATAGAAGAATTTAAGTAAGAGTATTTGTAACAAACTTTCAATATTATCTATCATGGCAAAGATTAAATTATACATTGCAAAGGCACAGAGTAACAATTCGGGAAGCAATGGTGCAGGCGGAAGCGGTAGTAGTTCTAAAGGTTATAGTGTTTCCAAGGAGGTTTCTTGTTTGAAGAGTCATTCACAGCCTTACTATATATTCATTCTGCTACTCTTTCTCTTATATGTCCCGAAAGCCTGGGCACAACATTTAACGACAGCCGAACAAATAAGACTCTTTTATGACCGCTATATGGTGTATTTTGAGGAGTGGAACAACAATAAGTTGTTTGATTTGCAGAGTAAGTTCTTGACGCCCGAAATGCTGGAGAAAAAAGGGCGTTTGGCGAATGCCACGGATTCCGACCCTATATTGCGTGCGCAGGATGTGTCGGAGTATGGTCGACAGTCCTTGACATGCCGGCACCTGAAGGGCGATTGGTACGAAGTGGCATATCGCTGGGATGCGCAGGATACCACAGCCATTCACATACCAGTGAGAGTAGAAGAGGACGAGAAAGGGCAGGTGCGCATCAACTATGTCACACCCGAGTGGGGAGGGAGACGCTATGGCAACCATCTATTTGATATTCCTGCCCCAAAGGTGGCGGACCGAAAGGATGCTCGCACTTTCGTGGAAACCTTTTTCAAAGCCTATACCTATCCCTATGTGAAGATGTCCCACACCTTGGAGCAGGATTTGGAACAACTGCGCAAACGATACTGCACATCATCGTTCCTAACAGGGAAATATGCAGCCATCAAACAGGAGTATATGAAAGATTATGAGGACATAGATCCGTTGGTTGACTGCGCCGACTTTGATGCATTCTGGTATCCCTCCATCAAGATTGACTCTATTGATAGTCACACCTTCCGCTTCGGTTATGATACATGTGTCAAGGGTTGGCACCAAAATATAAAGGTGGTGGTGACACGGGAAAGCGGTCGTTTCCTCATTTCGGACATAGAAGCGGAATAAGGGTTGAGGTAAGGTTGTATTTTACAGGAATGCTTATGCTAATTCAATAAAGGGCGGTTCTATAAATTAGCTTTGACAGATTGTGAGACTATTTTTGAGGTCAATTTGTTTGTGAGTGAAGGAGTATAGCGAGCTATACGACTGAACGAACAAGCAAATTGAACCAAAAAGAGTCTACAAGATGACAAAACGTAAAAAGATTGACATAAAAAACTTTACGGTGGTAATTTATAGAACCGCCCTAAAATAATACCACAGTGACAATAAACAAAACAATCTTTACTTTGATTATTTTACTGTCATCACATGTTCATGCACAGCAAGTTTCTTTCCACACATTCCTGTCCGAGCACGAAAAGGTGGAGAGGTTGGACAGTGCGTCCTTTGGCTGTCCATACGAGTTTATTGAAAATGAAAATCGGTATTCCAAGTTCCTTCCCCCTGCCAATGATGACTGCCTATGCAAACAGGAAGATATAAGATGGCAAAGAGGAAGTTACGTTGAGTTCAAGAATTTCATAGCAGTTGCCCTACAACGCTATTGCATGAACTATCAAGACGGCAACAACGAATGGTTCATGGAGAATGATGGGGTTGACTACATGCTCATCACATATTCACGCGATGGCAAGATGATTGATTGCAAGTCCATCGGTCATTACGGCACGACTGCTTACAAAATAGGCATAAAGGCATCGGACGATGGAAGAGGCCTCGTGGTGGAGCAACGGACATTGGACGATTGCAGCCTGTTGGTTCAATACAAGAATCTGGTATACACGTCCTGTACGCGCAAGTACACCCTTAATTCGGACGGAAAGATTAAGGAGAGCGTCACCGTTGCTCCCCACAAAGAGATTGCGGATGTCCTTTCCTCGGTAAAGCAATTTTCCTTTGAGCAATTTAAGGCTTACTTTCAAAGACAGGACAACCCCAAGATAGACCACACGCTGTTCACCAGGGAAGGAGGGGACAAGGAACTGCCCTTCGAATCATGCCTTGCACTGATTCCATATCCTTTGGACTACAACTGTTGGCCTCGCAACATTTGGTGGACAGCCTACCAGTACATTGAGGACGAGGAACAATTTTCCTTTTTCGTTATCAAATCTTGCGACACCCCAAAGATAGGATTCTATCCATATAGTGACAACATGATACTGGAGTTCCACAAAGACGGAACTTTCAAAGGCGCAAGGAACGTCTATCATTTCGATGACAACTATTTCGTAGACGAAGATATGCAGAACAACATGATAACAAAAACATTAAAGGGTATTTTTGCAGAGCGGGCAAGGAAATAATGCCCAAATTATAATCATACCAAAGATGTAATGTAGAATTATAACTCTGGCAATGTGTTCCTTAATGCTAACCTACTATCCTATCTGTATAGAAAAGAAACAAACAATAAAGCCAGCAGAACTACTCAATCAATAGACGGAAATCTGCAGAGTTGCTATCAAAAGTTCATCTGCAAAATTAGGCAAAACTTTCGAGAATCTAATCTTACTTACTTAAATATTAAATTGGTCAGACACTCATCTAAAGTTAGTTTGGTCTCTTGACATTAAGATGTGGGTGTTTTTGTCACATCGCACGCATCTTCTCATCGCTGTTGCTCTGCTCTATGGAATCGTGTTGTTTCCGTTTTCCCTTTGTAAAGGTATAATAGATGGAGAAGGAGAAAAAGGGAAGGAACCTGCCATACATGTAGGTTTTCTGATAAATCTTGTTGGTTAAGGTATAGCTCCAGTTCTTCTGCCCGCAGATCAGGTTGTAGACCGACAATTTGCAGGTAAGTTTGTCATTGATAAATGCTTTCATGCACGAGAAGTCCAACTGGTGGTAATCTCTGCTCTTTCCGTATGCCGACTTGGATTCGGAGATGTAGCGGTAGAGCAACTGCATGCGGATGTCCAACGGAAGGACGAAGGTGTGTTGCGTGTAGATTTTCCAATCGAAATTATTGACGGAAGTCTCGGAAGTGATATACTTATCAAAACTCACCCTCGCTTGGTTCACAATCGACCACCACGGTGCTATGCTGATGGGGACATAGAGGTTGAGATTGGTCAGCCGGTTCTTCACCCCATCCACATAACTTGCCACGGTCATTGCCTGTCCGTTCACGGTTTCTGTCCTGTTGTAGTTGTCAAGACCATTGTTGCTCCACACGTGCGTGAGGGTAAGGTTGTATTTCTGCGCCAACTGGTAAGTAACGCTGATGTGGTTGCTGTAGTCGGGTCGCAAATTTGGATTTCCCATCTTGAGCGTATAACGAGAGTAATAATACCGGTATGGCATCAGTCGTGTGAAGCCCACCCGTTGCGTTCTTCGGGATGCGGAAAATATCATTGTGTGCCATTTGTTCAAGCGGTAAGTGTAGTACAAGCTGGGGAACAGGTCGAAATGGCGGTAGGAGAAGTCGTAGCCATCAGCTTTGGCGTAGTTGTACTCACCCCGAAGCCCAGCCGTCAGGTTCCATTTCTTACCCGAAAGGTCGTATTTCAGATATGCCGCTTGCAGGTCTTCCGCATATTTAAATGAGTAGCCCTTGCCTGCACTGCTGCTCCAACTACCGTTTGTGAGTGTTTGCTCCTCGAACTCGTTGTCTTTTAAGGAATGGCTGTATTTGATGCCAGCCATCAGACTGCCATGCTTCAGGAAGTCCAATTCCACTCTTGTTTCGCCCGAAAGAATGAAAAAAGGAACGGATTGATGATGGCGCAGGTTCTCGGTGGAAAGGAGAGCACCGTTGCGGTCGTAATTTTTGTACTCAAAATCATCGTCGTTGGGATAAAAACTTTTTGTCACATCTGCCAGCACCAGCAGTTTGTTGCGGTCGTCCTGTCCAAACTTGTGTGTAAAGTTCATCGATGCGCTCAGCGTGTTCTGGTTTTGGATAGTTTCATGCTTGATGTCTGTGTACACCGTTTTAGGAGCATTCGCCCCATCCACTAAGGTGTAGCCGTTCACGTGCTCATCTTTGTACCAATGTGAATAGTTGAGGTTCAAGGCAAATTTGTTTCTTGCATTGAAATCGTAATAGATGTTCGAATTGATAGTACCTATCACGTCGTCCATTCTATCAACTATATTGTTTTGGTAGTTGACTAACTTTTCATAGTTCTTGGTCAATTCATCCGCACACAAATAGCCTTTGCCGAAAGTGCCGTTGGCAGAGATATCAAACCCGAACTTTCCTTTTCCGTAGCCATAGGAGACGTATGGTCTGACGGCTTTGTAATTGATGAAATCTACAGAGCCGCCGACAACCAGTTGCGAGCCGCTTTGCCGTTCTTTGGTGAGAATCCTCAAGACACCGCCCTTGCCCTGTGCCGCAAATTCGGCAGAAGGATTGGGGATAATCTCAATCTTGTCAATGGTTTCCGAACGGATGCCTTTTAAATAAGCCACGAGTTCGCTGCCCGAAAGGTGGATGCTGCGATCGTCTACCATGACCTGTGCACCAGAAATGCCATTGATGGAAATGTCGTTTCCGTTGAGCCACACACCGGGAAGTTGCGTCAAGAGCGATTCCGCCGTGTTGCCAATCCCAAGAATGGTGTTGCCGATATTGACCGAATAACGGTCGCCTTTATAAGTGACCGTGGGGCGAAGGGTGGTCACCTTTACTTCTTTTAGCGTTTTCGTGTCTTCATACAGGCGGAGTGTTCCCACTCTGTTTTGTGAAAAACGCACATAAGCTGTGCGGTAGCCCACGAAAGACAGTCGCGCCAATACGGGATGAACGTCGCATGGAATGACGAACAATCCGTCGCTATTGGTCACGCCACCCGTGATGAAAGAACTGTCTTTGGGATTGAGCAATGCCACGTTGGCAAACTCTATGGGACGATTGTTGCGATTCACCAAATGACCAATGTATTTCCGCTCCGCCTTCTGTACACACTCCACATAGATGTCGTTGCTTTCTCCAATGGTCATTAGAATGGGATAGAAGCCAATCAATTGTTGAAAAGCATCACCCACACGCTTGTTTTGGACGGAAGCCGTCACCTTGAAATCTTCCAGTTCATTGTAAATGAACACGATTTTATAATGTGTGTTTTGTGCTTGGATAAATTTGAGAGCATCCGACATGGAGACGTTGCGAAACTCGTGCGTGATGCGCTGTGCACCGACATTGAAAACGATAGCACACATGAGAATAAGAAACAAGACTTTTTTCATGGTTCGGTCGCTCTTTGTGGTTCAACAATCAGTTGGTTCTCTTCCAATTGGAATTGCAGGGTTTTGAAGTGGTTGAGCATTTCCACCACCTTTCCTATGGGATACGAGGGATTCCATTCGAAGAACAGGCGCAGTTGTTTTACTTCCTCGTTGCGGTAAACTACATTGATGTGATAGTGGTTGGATAGTTCTGCAAGAATGTTTTCCAAAGGCACATTGTCGAAAAGTTTTACAGCGGGCACGGCAATCGTGTCCTTTCGGACAGTATCGGCAGCAACAACAGTTCTTGACTCTTTCGCATTGTTCACCACAGCGGATTGGCCGTTTGTGGAACGGAAACCGAAAAAGCCCGTGCTGATGGTGGCAATGGCAATGCCCGAAACCAGCAACACGCCAATAAATACGGCTGCCACTTTTCGCCAAAGCGTAACGACTTGTGCCTTTACCGGATATTCGTGAGCCAATCGTTTCCACTCTTTGTCCACGTCTTCTTCCGTCAGTCGAGAATCGTTCTCGCTGGCACTGGCGGCACTTTTCGTCTTGGAGAGCAAGGAATACAATTGCCTACATTCCTCGTCTTCCAACAGCTCCTCCCATTGCTCATGAGTATATTCATGGGGGTGTTCCATCATTTGAAGCAGAAGTTCAGTCTTTTCCATTTCTACCTTTTTTTAGTTGTTCACGTAACTGTTTCATTGCATGACGCAAATGTTTATAGACGGCAGTCTCGCTTATGCCCATCATTTGGGCAATCTCTTTGAAAGTGCGCTTGGCACCAATGCCTTTATCTCCTCCTCCAACTTTCTCGGCTCTTGGCATTGCTCCAGTTCTTGGTCGAGAAGATAAAGTCTTTCCACCCGCTCCTGAATTTCCATGTTCCTGATGCGGTTCAAGCATCTATTTCGCACGCTTGTCATCAAATACGCAACTGCCGTATCCGCCTTCAAGTCCTTTCCACTCTCAAGAATGTAGGCAAAGACGTCGTGCACAATATCCTTGCTCTCGGCATCATCATGGAGCATGATGCTTGCCAAGCGGTACATTTCACGGTAATGTTGCTTGAAGAGCGATGCAAGTTGTTTTCTGTCCGTCATACATCTATATTACACATGAAAGTGGATTTACTGAACCATAAATGGAAACTTTTTTACGAAAGTATAAAAAAATCGCCTTATTCGTGGCGGTTTTCCAATCAAAAAGACGATTTTTAACCTCTTTTCTCTTGTACCAATCCTCTGTCACTTCTCATATAATCGTTTGAAAATGAGAGAGTTCATCAACTTAATACAATTAATAAAATTTGGTCAAGTGGCTGAAATCAGCCACTTTATGTTAGATTAAACATCAACTAAATGACGTCAGAACTACTCTACCAATATTTGGAAAGCTGCATAGCCATTATCTCAAAATTTAACGAACTATTGTTTCATAACAAAATAAAATTACGTCTTTTCTCTCTAAATGAAGTCTAATGCCCAAAATACTTTTTGGAGACAATGCCCTACTCTTTCATTAAAGGACGATATTTTTACAACAAAAAACACGGTATCAAAACAGCTTTTGCAAAATTAGAGATACGCTCTGTGGATTAAAAATAAATGCTGAATTTTATTTACAAAGTGCCTCTCATAACTCGCATAAAAACAACCAACGGCAAAGTTGGTCGAAAATATGCGAATTTTGAGAGACTTTTGTAATCCATTGTTATTGAACATGTTACACCTAAAGAGCTTCTTTTTTCCCATTTTTTGGCAGTTAAAGCATTAAGATAAGCCTGCTATTTGCATGCTTTAATGCGGTTGAAGTATGTGAATAACACCGCTAATGTATGTTTCCAAGCCCAAAAAGTCAATGTTTTAGACTCAAGAGACGTTTATTTTGCGAAAATCAGCCCATTTTTGTATATTGTTTACCTATTGATTTTTTCTATTTTGAAGATTTTAGATGGCGGTTTTTTGGTAAAATAACAGGACAAAATTGTAATTTTGAAAGTGCTTTCAAATTTAACATCATCCAAATATTAAGTTAGGGAGTCGTAACCATAGATAGTAAGGACGTACGAGACGTGGAGACGCAATAGAACCACTTGAATAATGTGCTGTTTCAGAGGAAAGGAACCGATGGATAAGAATAAGTTGCAGGCTCTCTATAGCCTCCACGATGCCATCTATTGGTTTACAGTATCACAGTTGGTACGCAGCGTTGATGACAACCGAGCTACTGGAAACATGATATTTGCCATAAGCAAGATTGATTTTGAAGCGATGAAGGTTGATGCCTGCTCCACACGAAAAGCCTGCCCCATGATTGCTCTCCTCGTCAATGCTGGTAATGCTCATTTCGTTGGCACGCCTAAAGTTGTAACCAGCGCCCACCCATACTTGGTCGGAGAATAAGATGTCTATTCCAGCAACCAAATGATGTATCAGTTTGTAGTTGAGGTGATTGAGATCCACCAAAGTGGCATGAAACCTTAAAGGAGTGTGTATCAGCCGTTTGCTTACACCTAATTGTACATCCAGAGGCATGCTCTCGTAGTTATCATCGTAGGCTTTCAACTGTCCTCCCATGTTTTTGGCAACCAAGGATGCTGACCAGCCTTTGTCAGAGTTGTAATAATTAATCCCAACATCAATTCCCATTGCCAATGAGTTGTAGCCACCAATATAAGATGTAAGCAACTTAGCCGAAATGCCTCCAGACCATAAGTCGGACAACATATAAGAGAAATAGCCAGACAGTACAATATCTTTTGCTGAAAATTCTCCTATTTGGACATTTTCAGCTGTGGTTTGCTTCATCTTTCCATAGTCAACATATTGGGCAGTAAGAGCTACAGATGCCCTTTCTTTGATGAGTTTGTTGAAAGCCACACTCAGCATATTAACGCCAGACATGTAGTTGAGGTAGTTCAGGTTGAGTGTTTTGTCACTCACCGAAGTGAGCAATGCGGGATTATGGAAAACAAGGGCTTCGTCATCTTCAATCACTGAAACGTTGTCTCCACCCAAGGCTGCCGCATGCGCACTCATGGGTACACGAAGAAAGTTGTATGTTGTCTGGCTTTCTTGTGCATAGGCGGTGTTCACAAGAAATAAAGAGAAGAGGACAAATGCGGCTTTTTTCATTTAATTTTCCTAATTTATGTGCAAAGTTACAACTATTTTCAAATAACTTATTATCTTTGTGTACTAATTCGTATACTGAATAACGGAAGAAACAGCAGTTTATTGCAGTGGCTCAAGAGGATGCGGATGAGGAAAAAGTAATCATGGTAGTGCATCATAAATCGAACAAGCCCTCTCTTGAAGAGAGTAAGACAACAGGTTTTTTGTTAGGTCTCATTCTCGTTTTGTCGCTCTTGTTTGTTGGGTTCGAATATAATAGCCAACTACAAGAGGACACATCGTCGGAGGATATGTTGGACGAATTGGCGCAAGACATTGAGTTACATCCAGCCATAGACGAAAAAGAAATGGTGAGCACTGCTTCTCAACCCAGCACAAAAGTGGTTACTGACCGTATCAAAGCGGTAAATGCTCCCTTGAAACAACAAATAGATAGATTGCTACCCAATACAGCCAGTCCGCTACTTATTGGTGATGGAAGTGCAGAGGCATTAAATGCGAAGATATCAGAAGCCCTGCCTCCTATCCCTTTGGTGAATAACCAATCTCAGAACATCCGAATAGTAGAGCAGATGCCAGAGTTTCCTGGGGGTGGATCTGCTTTCGTACAATGGCTGACTAATCAGTTGCGCTACCCACCAATTGCACAAAGCAAGAAGGTGCAAGGAAAGGTTGTCGTCTCATTCATTGTCAATAAAGACGGAAGCATTGCTGATATCAAACTCGAAAAGTCGGTCGATCCGTATTTGGATAGAGAAGCCTTACGTGTGATACGCATGATGCCCAATTGGACACCCGGTGTACAAAACAATCGTCCCTGTCGCACAATGGTGGCAGTGCCTGTGGTCTTTAAATTATAAAAATCAATTAAATATATACATTGCTATGATGACATCTAATGAAATGCTGAAGTTAATCAATGAGCAACTCGAACGTTTGTCTGATAATCGAGAGCCACGTCATCTTTACGAACCGATAGAATATGTGTTGTCGTTGGGTGGAAAGCGCATTCGTCCTATCTTGATGTTGTTGGCTTACAATCTGTATCAGGAGCATCCAGAAGAAATCCTAATGCCAGCCTGTGCCATTGAGACTTACCATAATTATACTTTATTGCATGACGACTTGATGGATTGTGCAGATCTGAGACGCGGTTGTGCAACAGTGCATAAACGTTGGGATGCAAACACTGCCATACTTAGTGGCGACTCGATGTTGGTATTGGCTTATCAACGCATGGCTACTTGTCGGGCTGATTACTTAAAAGAGGTGATTGACCTGTTTACCCAAACAGCTTTAGAGATTGGAGAAGGACAGCAATATGACATGGACTTTGAGAAGCGGGATGATGTGACAGAGGACGAATATATTGAAATGATTCGTCTCAAAACAAGTGTTCTTTTGGCTTGCGCCCTAAAAATTGGTGCCATTTTGGGAGGTGCCAGTCAAGAAGATGCAGAGAATTTGTATCGATTTGGAGAAAAGATTGGTTTGGCATTTCAATTACAAGACGACTACCTTGATGTTTACGGAGATACCAAGGTGTTTGGGAAAGCCATAGGCGGAGACATCATCAGTAATAAAAAGACTTACATGCTGATTAACGCATTTAATTTAGCAACCCCCAAACAGCGTGCCGAACTCACCGAATGGATACAAAAAGAGCAATTCGATAAGCAAGAAAAGATTAAGGCAGTGACAGCTCTTTACAATGCCATGGGAATTGAACAGTTGGCAAAAGATAAGATTGCTTATTATTTTGAAGAAAGCAAAAAATATTTAGAAGCAGTGAAGTTGCCTGCCGACCGAAAGCAAGAACTGTTGTCGTATGCCAACCAACTCATGAATAGAGTGAAATGAAATGATGCGAAATCCGATTGTTCGACCTTAAAAAGAAGAGTTGAATAGCTGTTTTTTAGCATGAATGAACCTCATTGCCAAGTTCAAAGTAGAAACCTCGAAGAATTAGAAAGTCTCGTTAGATGTCCAACGCTCAAAGTTTGAAGTTTGTAGATACTCATGCCCATTTGGATGGAGAAGAGTTTAAGGACGATTTGTCTGAAGTGATAGCACGTGCGCAAACGGCAGGTATAGGCAAGATATTTGTCCCTGCCATTGATTTGGCGCACTTCCCAGATGTAATGCGTGTGAGCCGTAGTTATCCTGATGTTGTGTACCCCATGATAGGACTACACCCTGAAGAAGTGAAAGAAGATTGGGAGAAGGTGCTGGAAGAAATGAAATGTGTGTTACAACAAAATTTACAAGCACCAAATGACAACCCTCGTATCATCGCTGTGGGAGAGATAGGTCTTGACTACTATTGGAGCAGAGAATACGAAGGTGAACAACTGAAAGCTTTTGAAGAGCAGGTAAAGTGGTCGATAGCATTTGGACTACCCTTGATGATTCACTGTCGAAAGGCTCAAAACGAGATGGTGAAATTGTTAAGAAAATACGAAAAAGACTTGCCTGGTGGTGTTTTTCATTGCTTTACAGGAAACGATAAAGAGGCGGCAGAACTGTTAACCTTCGAACGATTTGCTTTGGGAATTGGGGGCGTGCTGACCTTTAAGAGTAGTCATCTTCGTGAAATGTTACCTGCCAACGTCCCCCTGAATCGTATTGTTTTGGAGACGGACAGTCCATATATGGCGCCTGTTCCTATGCGTGGAAAACGGAACGAGAGTGCATTTGTTGCTTATGTCATGAAGCAATTAGCAGAGAGTTACAAAATACCAGAAGAAGAAGTTGTACGACAAACAAATGCAAATGTTCAACGCATTTTTGGAATACGAATGGATGAAATGTTGTAGGAGCATGAGATTATTGAACGCCATCTTCGCATTGTTGATACTTTCTACTACTGTTCAGGCCGCTGAGACTGATTCATTACACCATTATAACTATTCCCTCCACGTCATGCCGGGTAAGATTCTCGCTTTGGATAAGTATGCCGCGAAGTGGATTAGAGAGACAAACAACCTATCAATAGCAGCGGAAATAGGACGAGTGGCATTACCCACAGACAGCGACGCTTATGCGTCAGACTTTGGATATCCATCACTTACTTTAGGGGTGAGATACATGCTTAATCATCAGGTACGCCTACGGCGCAGCCCAGATACGGCATGGGGAATGGCAGAAATGGTGGACTACGACTCACACTTGGGGAATACACTCTCCTTATACGGCAAATTCTATCGCCCATTTGCTCGTCATCAACATTGGGAGACTGCCTATTCTTTGAGCTTTGGCATTGGTTATAGCCATATAAAGTACAACAAGCAAAACAACATCGATAACGAGTTGATAGGAACAAACGCACTGATTTATTTTGGAGCTGGCGTACATGCAACCTATCATCTCAACGAACAATGGGGCATTAGAGGCGGATTGGAGTTTGTACATCATAGTAATGGTGCGCTTTATCGCCCCAACAAGGGTTCCAACTCTTTTGGAACATCAATCGGTGTGGTGTATGAGCCTTATTACAACCTGTTGGTACATCGAGCAAAAGCCTACTCACCACAACCCTTTGAACGATATTGGTATCTGAATTTATCCGCAGGAATGGGAGCCAAAACAATGTTGGAAGATTGGCTCACAACACAATTTCGAACCCCCTCTTCTCATCCCGATTATCGCACGGAACACTTCAAGGTTTATGCAGCCTATTCGGTGCAGGCAGACGTGATGTGTCGGTATGCCCGTCGTTGGGCATCAGGAATCGGCATAGATTGGTTTTATGGCACCTATGCCTCGCACATTGCCGACTTAGATGCACAACAAGGAAACGTCGCAAAGCACAGCCCATGGTCGTTAGGAATTGCTGCCAAGCACGAAGTATTTTATCATCAATTATCTTTGGGAATGTCCTTTGGTTGGTATTTGCATCGTCAGATGGGCTATAATGCCCTGTTCAATGAGTCACAATTCTACGAGCGAATCGGATTGCATTATACATTTTCTTCGGCTGGCGGACTGAAACTGGGGGTTAATATCAAGGCGCATGAAACGAAAGCTGACCTTACAGAACTTGTTGTAGCCTATCCGTTCAGATTGTGATAATGTGCATCTTTTTGTACATTTCTTTTGAATAACCGTAAAGTTTTATCGTTTTTTCGTCCGAATTAAAGATAAATATATTACTTTTGCACCAGCAAAATGCAAAAGGAAAGATGCTCGAGTGGCTGAAGAGGCACGCCTGGAAAGCGTGTAACCGTCTAAAGCGGTTCGGGGGTTCGAATCCCCCTCTTTCCGCAAAGCAAGTTTTTATGCAGCTTGCAATTTTATGAAAAATTGCCATTTCCACTAAGCTAAGCATTTTTAAGAGTCTTTCCTCTACAATTAAAGCAACATATAAAAATGCCACTCGCTTCTTTCCAGCCAACTTGAGTCATGGGAAAATTTACTGCTTTTTATTGATTTGTAAAATAGAAACTCTTGCTATCGACCCTCTGATGGGATGAATTTAATCAGTTCCAATACATTTTTTTTCGAAGGATGTGCTATAAATTTTGTAGGGATAAAACTATTGTAGTACTTTTGTATAAAGAAAAAAACGAATGTATTAGTTTTGCACTATTCCTTGGTGAATAACTGAGTACCTGAGCTGTCTCCATAGGCAGAAGCGCATAGTGTGGATAACAAGAATGGAAAGGAATAAAATGGAAAAAGATAGTTTAATTATTGTGAGTGGTGGCATGGATTCCATCACCATGCTTTACGAGTATCAACAGCGTATCGCTATAGGCGTTTCATTCGATTATGGCAGCAATCATAACCAAAAAGAAATACCCTTGGCGAAGATGCACTGCGAACGATTAGGCATACGGCACATCGTCATTCCCCTGTCGTTTATTCACGATTATTTCAAAAGCAGTCTGTTGGAAGGAGACTTCGCCATTCCCGAAGGGCATTATGAAGAAGAGAACATGAAATCGACAGTGGTCCCTTTTCGCAATGGAATCATGTTGGCAGTGGGTTGCGGATTAGCTGTAAGCAACCATTTGAAATATGTGATGATTGCCAATCATGGCGGCGATCATACCATATATCCAGATTGTCGACCTGAGTTTATTGATAGTTTTTCGCAAGCCATGGCTGCTGGAACCTTTGAAGGTATCACCATTTTAGCACCTTATACACAGATTAGCAAAGGTGAGATAGCCTTGCGAGGTAAAAAGCTGGGTATCAATTATGCCGAAACTTGGTCGTGTTATAAGGGCGGAGATAAGCAGTGTGGCAAGTGTGGGACATGCGTTGAGCGCAAAGAGGCATTAACATTTGCAGGTATCAAGGACGACACGCCATACGAAGACTAAAAGACATTGAAAACAAATAGAAATCAAAAGTGGCAAGGAAAGAACCAATACCGTTCTTTCAACACCAACTTGTAAAATAAAGAAATATGATTTATTGCGTATCCAAACGTATGGAAATTAGTGCGGCTCACCGACTTTCACTCTCTTACGAAAGCAAGTGTCAATGTTTGCATGGACATAACTGGATAATTACGGTATATCTTTTTAAGAAAGATAAATTGAATGGCGATGGGATGGTGTTCGATTTTACGCACATCAAAAAGGCTATTCACGATCAATTAGACCATGCTTATATCAACGACATCATTCCCTATAACCCTACTGCGGAGAATATTGCGCGATGGGTCGTTAATCAATTCGACGAATGTTATAAGGCAGAGGTGCGAGAAAGCGAAGGAAACGTAGCTCAGGCGATAGACGAAACAAAGATAGTAGGTATAGAAAACCTTGTCATGTAAATATAGCAGGAATGAATCACGACGTACGTACCTACAAAGTAAACGAAATTTTTTATTCATTACAAGGCGAAGGACATCATGCAGGCAGGGCAGCCGTGTTTGTTAGGTTTGCTAAATGTAATCTACACTGTTCGTTTTGCGATACGAATTTTGATGAGTATACAGAAATGTCTGCACAGCAAATCATAGAAAATGTGCAACAATATGCGCCCTGTAACTTTGTTGTCATCACTGGAGGAGAGCCTACTTTGCAGGTAATGCCAGAACTGTTGCAGCTTTTTCATGTACATGGTTATTATGTTTCGATGGAAACCAATGGCACTCATCCCATTCCTAAAGGTGTTGATTGGGTAACCTGTTCGCCAAAAAAGGCATTTATAGAAGCTGGAGACGTGCATATTAAGCAAGCCAACGAGATAAAGGTGGTGTATGACGGCATACACCCTATAAGCACATTTGGCATTGAGGCGGAGGAACGATATGTGCAACCTTGTGACGTAGGTGATGAATCAAGGAATAAAGAAATTCTGCAGCAAGCAATTCAGTTTGTGAAAACGCACCCTCAATGGAAACTTTCTTTGCAATTACATAAACTCATAGGAATTCAGTGATACATGAATTTTTATTTGACTTTGATTTACAATGAACTGATTTGATATAAATCTAACGAATAAAAGTCCGAGGAGGAGAAATATTTTTATCATGACCTTTGCATAAAAGTAACTAATTTTACACTTATTATAACAGGCTTGTTTGGTTTTCTTCTTCAAAATATGTACCTTTGAAAATTCTAAAAAAGGAGTGCTATTTAATCATAAAACTTTATTGGCAGAAATACAAAATGACAAGATTCATTATTAAACAAATACTGTGTTTGCTTTTTCTTTTTGGAGGAAGTTGGTGTTGTATGGCTCAAAATGCGGTAAGTCAAGATTCAGTCAGCGTGCAAGAAAGCGATAGTGCCGCACATTCCGAGTTGAATGCTGCGTTAGCTGATGTAGCTGACACCACTGTTGTCGAACCTCAAACAGGAGGTTTACACCAGTTCTTAAAGACAAAATTCATAGAAGGAAATGCAGGGTTCATGTCTTTGGTTGCTTTGGTATTGGTGCTGGGATTAGCATTTTGTATCGAAAGAATCATCTATTTGAGTCTTTCAGAAATTAATGCCAAACAATTTATTAAAGACTTAGAAAAGAAAATCTATGCGAATGATATCGAAGGTGCAAAGCAACAGTGTTTGCAGACACGCGGACCTGTAGCATCACTTTGTTATCAAGGATTGGATAGAATTGACGATAGTATTGAAAATATAGAGCGTTCTGTAGCAGCCTACGGTTCGGTTCAGGCAACTAATTTAGAGAAAGGATGTTCATGGATTACGCTCTTTATCGCAATGGCTCCTTCCTTAGGTTTCTTAGGAACTGTTATTGGTATGATTATGACATTCGACCAGATTCAAATGGCTGGCGATATTAGTCCTACAATTGTTGCTGCTGGTATGAAAGTGGCACTGATTACCACCATCTTTGGAATTATTGTGGCACTGGTATTACAGGTATTTTATAACTATATCTTGTCAAAAATCGACCACATCACAGCCCAAATGGAGGAGTCGGCCATCACATTATTAGATACGCTCATGAAGCATAAACAGTCTTAAGATGAAACATATAGATTTGCATCATCGCTCTACGGAACGTATTTCGCAGCTTATTTTTTATTTTTTGATAGGCATTACGTTTGTGGTGTTTGCGCTTTTTTATCTTTTGGGTTACCAACAGCCTTATCTTGATAACCCAGACTTCAATGAACCATTGCTGACTAATTTGCTCATTTTCGCCATGTATGGATTCATTTTTATCGCTCTATGCGTAACCATGTGGGCTGTACGGAAGGAAATTCGCTGTGGAAGTAATCAGTCAAGACTTATTTATGGTATCCCTGTTCGGCTCATTAGAAGATGTGTAGCTGGTGGAACTTGCCTTCTCATGTTAATTACATTTGCTTTCGCCTCCACCAATCCAGTGGTGAGTAATGGCAAAAACTTTACAAACAACTTGCTCTTGCGTATTGCTGACCAGTTGATTTATACCTCCTCTATCCTACTCATCGTAGCTGTTGGTGCTGTAGGATATGGCATCACAAGATATCGAAGAAAACATAACTCACAACATGTTCATTCGTAAACGAAAACATCAAATTCCGGGACTGAATACAACTTCTACGGCAGACATCTCTTTCATGCTTTTGATATTCTTTCTGGTTACCACGTCTATGGATGTAGATAAGGGGTTACGTCGTCAATTACCGCCTGCACAACCGAAGACTACACAGCAAGAAAGTATTGTAGATAAAGACAAATTACTGGAACTTAGCATTACAGCAGACAACGTCGTGATGCAGAATGGACACAAAATTAGGATACAAGATTTGCAGGTACAAGTGGAAGACTTTATATTGCGACTTGGTAAAGAACATTTAATTACAATTAAGACTGCGCCAGAATCAACATACGACACCTATTTCCAGTTACAACATTGTTTGATGGCAGCTTATAAAGAGGTACGAACTAAATGGGCTCAACAACATTTTGGACATTCTTTTGACGATTGTTCTGATAGTGAACGACAAACAGTCATTGAGCATTGTCCGCAACGTATCGCCGAAACCTATCAAGACACGGGAGGAGGAATGAGCCGATGATACAGTTTAGACGTAGGCTTCGAGGTGTGCCAGAACTAAACACAGCATCGTTACCTGATTTGATTTTCACTGTTTTGTTCTTTTTTATGATAGTGACGCACATGCGCGAGGTGACCTTGAAAGTAAAGTATCGAGTCCCACAAGGCACAGAATTAACACGACTTACCAAGAAGTCAGCCGTTGTATATCTGTATATAGGAATGCCCATCACAAGTTTTGGCAAAACGACAGGGCAACCTATGCAGGTGCAATTAAACGATCGATTAGTACGAATTGATGAAATTGCTGACTATGTCAGTGCAGAAAGAGATAGGATGTCACCCGAAGATCAGCAGCAAATGATTATTTCCATAAGGGCTGACAAGCATACATCCATGGCAACTATCAATCAAGTGAAGCAAGAGTTGCGTAACGCCAAAGCCTTGAAAATTAGCTATTCAGCCGAAGATGTGAAGCAAAAATAGCAACAAGAACGTTTTTACAGTTCAGCCAAAAGTGGTTATTTACCCCTTTATAGTTACGCATATTTTTATCTTTTTTTATTATTTCCTTTTTGATGTAATAATCTATCACAAAAAAAACTTAAATCGTTGTGAAACTCAACACTTTATTGTATATTTGCAAAGGAATAAAAAGAATAAAAATCTTCACAGGTTTTCCATGAGGTATCTTTAAGTCAGGATTCAACGAATAAAGCTAACCAAAGGTAAAAGAAGAGAAGGCAAATAGGTCTGGAGACATGCGCCTTTTTAGGTTGAATTGTTTGTCAGGAATCTTACTGTATGGCAATCACTTGTGAAGTCGATAAACTTAACTATGGGACATCATAATTTAGACGCATTGGATAAGAAGATCCTCACTATGATAGCAGAGGATGCTCGTACTCCATTCTTAGAAGTTGCCCGTGCATGTAATGTCAGTGGAGCAGCTATTCATCAACGTGTTCAAAAACTTATCAACTTAGGAGTTATCAAAGGCTCACAGTTTATTTTCGATCCAGAAAAGATTGGTTATGAAACTTGTGCCTATATCGGACTGCATTTGAAAGATCCAAATGATTTCGACCGTGTAGCCGAGGAGCTTCAAAAGATTCCTGAAATCGTGGAATGTCATTGTACAACAGGCGATTTTGACTTGTTTGTTAAACTGTATGTAATGAACAATCATCATCTGATGAGTATCATACATGACAAATTGCAGCCCTTAGGACTTTCAGGCAGTGAAACCATGATTTCATTTAGAACAGTTATTGATAGACAACTGCCTGTTTCTCAAATCCAGATAGAGACCAAAAACAGTGATCTTGAGGAAGAGGATTAACAACACTGATTTAACGAGCTTGTTTATCAGGATGATATAACTTCAATTCATTTGATGAGGTGTATTGCTTAGGTGATACACCTTTTTTATTTGTTCATTATTACAACCGAAATGATTAGATAGGAAAAGACAAAAAGTTAAAAGGATGAAGAATTTTCTAAAAAAGTTTTGATAAAAATTTGAATTGTTGTAATATTGCGATATAAAAGTTTATTGTTAATCTTTCAACCATGTATTGTACTATGATGAAAAACTTAAATTGCACAAAACTTATTGTTGCACTTTTTGCCTTGTGTTTCGTTGCCTGTGAAAAACCTGTGTTGAACGATGATTCTTCGCAAGAGAATCCAACTTCAGAAGACTTATATCATCTCACTTTTCGTATGAGTCATTATGAACAGATTCCTTTTGAAGAAGGACTGAAGCTCTCCCGCTCCACCAATATTACCAAGATGTGTACGCGCATCAGTTTGGCAATTTTTAAGGAAGGCACTAAGGTAAAGTCAATTCATCAGAGTCAGAAAGATACCAATTTTGGAGTGATAGAAGCAAATTTGCCTGTTGGTTCTTATCAAATTGTGGCTATTGCACACAGCGGAGACGGCTCTGCCACCATTACATCTCCCGAAGCTATCTCCTTTCCTAAGAACAAATTAACGGATACGTTCTATTACTTTCAAAATATAACGGTTGGCGAGAACAAGACTTACGATTTGGAAATGAAGCGTGCTGTAGCCATGTTTAGATTGATAACCACAGATAAAATACCTGATGCCGTACAAAAAATAAAGTTCTATTACACGGGAGGCAGCTCTACTTTCAATGCTGTCACAGGTTATGGTTGCAAGAATTCACGTCAGACAGAGGAGCGAAGCATCGCTAAAGAACAACGAAGTGGTCAGGGCACATTTGATGTTTTCACATTCCCACACGAAAAAGCAAATGCGTTGAAAATGACAGTTTCTGCCTTAAATGCTACTGGAGATGTCATTACAAAACATGAGTTTTTGGAGGTTCCTGTCAAACCTAATCAAATTACACAGTACAAAGGTGCTTTTTTCCAAAATACTTCATCAATGGAAGCAAATCATTTCACTTTTTTCGTCAACGAGCAATGGACGCAACAGGAATATCCGTATTAAAGTCTATTGCAGAATGCGAAGCCGATAACAGCACGAGCGTCGTGGCTTTATCTTCATCAAAACGAATAGGATAATATTGAGACAGAGAGGAATTTGGTAACTGTAAAGGACACTTGGATTGCCCACCTTATTATATAAAGCTGGATATAGGACTACTCGTTAGAAAGTTTCTTTTCGGTAAACACTCATCACTAAAAGCGTAGCGGTTAAGGTAGCGACGCCGCAAAGGGCTGTGAGCATGAAGAAACGTCGATAGCCCAATGCCATTTGTAAAGTCCCCGAGAGAATGAAAGGAATAGCCATGGCAACAGCTGCTAAAGCAACACAAAGCATAAAAGTAGAAAAACGTTTCACCTCACTATAATACACAAGGAAGTGCAGATACGCATAACTACCAAATCCATAGCACAACTGTTGAATAAAACTACACCAACAAATCCAAGTGAAGTTATTAGGTAGCGCAAAACTCAAATGTATGAACACAAGCGAAGGCACCAAGATAGCGAGTGCCATGAATAGCAACAGTTTTTTCAATCCGTAGCGATGAACCAGCCAAATGCCTAAAATATCTCCTGCCAATAATCCAAATACTCCTACTGTTCCATACGCATAGCCAAATTCTTGTGGTGACAAGCCTAATCCGCCACTACTCCCTAAGTCTAATTGAAACAACATGGACACTGGTAAAAGCAGATTTGTAGGTAAAAGATAGCACACTAAGAAAAGGACTCCTGGCCACGAACTTGGCGTGCGAATAAGGTCGGCACTGGTATTGAGGCACGCATAGAACATATCGGATAACAATATATCTCGTTCGCGATAACTGCGAGTAAAGCGTGGCAACAGGCAGACATGCCATACTGACAAGACGAACAAGAAAGCACTCAGCAAATAGTAGGCAGTACTCCACGAAGCTCTTATCAAACGAGTTACAACTTCTAAATTACCAGCAACCATGCAGACGATGCCCACAGCGATGAGCAATGCCAGCCGATACACTAAGCGTTTGAAGATTCGTAGCAATGACACTTGCTGGCAGCGGATAGAAGTGAGTGTATATTTGTCGCTTGCTATGTCATGAAACACATTGCTACTCATCAATATTACATAAAGCAGTACTGTGTAATTTGTCCACGATTGTTGTGTGATAGTGTATCCAATGGCTGCAATACAAATCACATTTATCATTTCTGTCGCTAATATCCAAAGCTTGTTGAAATAGCCTTTGTGTACAAAAATTGATAATACAGGTCGGAACATCCACGGCAACATTGTGCAACCTATGTAGAAAGTGATTTCACTATTTTGATATCCCAAACGTTTCAGCATCACCAACGAGGTGAAGAGAAGCACCGCATACGACAGTCCTTTGAACAGGTACAGCGTAGGCATCCACTTCCATGGCAACCTGTCAATAGTCACCTGCTCAAGCGGAGAATTGAATATCATTCGGCTCATCTCTTTCATTCTTTTCCGTAAGGCTTTGTTGTCAATGCAAATACTGTCTGTAGTGTTGCCTATAACTATCCTAATTTTGCATAACGAGTGTACTGTAGGAGGTTATTCATATAATTTTTGCAGCATTGCATCTCGGTAATAATGTGCCAAAATTTCATCGTATGTATATCCCTCTTCTCCCATGACGGCAGCACCAATCTGACACAATCCAACTCCATGCCCCCACCCTGCTCCAGTCAAAACGAACTGCTGCGGAATACCATTGATTACATCTTTTTTATCAACCACAAAAGCCGAACTATAAAGGTGTGAGTCAGAAAGAGTTCTACGAATTTCTAATTCCTTGCCAATAGTAAATGTCAAGAGACTTCCTACTATTTTCAGTCTTGATATCCTACCGCTCTTTCCCCGTTCAAGGGCAATTAAGTCTAAAATATCTCCAAACGTCTTCTTTGTTCTTTCTTCTATCAACGATTTAAGCTTCGCTTGTGAGTAGGTTACCTTCCAGCGATAGAAGTCGGTGGTTTCTTGGTCATAATCGTTCAATACTTGCGCCAACACTTTCTGATCAGACGTATGACAGAAAGCTTCTGGGGTTGTCCTTATCCATTTTTCTGCATTCTCTTCATTGGTCAAGTCTGGCAAGATATTGAGCTGTGCCTGTGCTTTATTTGGCATATCGCGCACTGCTCGAAGATAGGGTTTAGAGATATTTTCCCAGCAATAGGGGTATTCTTCACTAATGCCTCCACAGCATTTGCTAAACCGTGCATCACAAATTTCATTTTCGTACATCAGCACTTGCCCTTTGGTTTGCTTGATAGCTTCCGAAACATATTGGTTGGGTACGGTGGTGATGCCTTGATAACGCTGGCAATGGTCGTCGGCACACACGTCAAAGAGCGTGTGGTCTTCACGATCATACCATCTGATGAGTTCATCTTCTTTTTTGATAAAAGAGAAAAATCCTGTGGTTGCCTCTTCAAGATGTTGACGCTTTTCTATTTGTGCCAAGAGCCAACTACGGGAAATAACCGCATGCGCCTTCAATAATTCCAAAGAAGAAGTGGCTTTCATCTCGCTGGAAATAACACTCTCCAAATAACGCTCTACGGAAATGTCATTGATAGCAAAGATCTTTCCGCCCTCCACAACAAGTCTGAGGGTGCCATAAAAAGTTTGCGTCTCTTTGCGTTCCCAGTGAAAATTCACGCCAATAGTCACATCGTTGAGGGAGAATGTTCCCTCTTGGGATTGTGGTACAAAGGTGAGTTCTCTATAGTAATTACCTTTCCACTTAATGGCGCCATCCACTAATTGTACCTCTTGCTCTCCATTAACTACCTCTCCTTTTGCCAAAAAGTTTTGGTTCAAAGAAAACAGGATTGTCTCGGCACCCACTATTCCCACAGACACCTTTGGTTCTCGCTGATTGACAATACATTTTAGGGTTGAGTTTTTGGGGTTGGTCGTGGATGTAAGTTTCGCAATGACTTGCGTTATCTCGTCTTGCGACAACGTCATCTCCCTTAAAATTTCCTCAATCTGCTGCCCTGAAATCTTTTCAAAGTCCTGCAAACGTGGTGTTATCAACAATCCTGACATATCTAATGCACCCGGACTAATGAGCATTTGTTGGTCTCCCTGTGCGAAATAACAAGCTGGTCGATGTTTCTTGCGTGGAAAAATAACACTGATGAAATTATCTTCTCTACGCCAACTAACAATGTTCAACATCGGTTCGGTGTCGTCATCATGAAGTGGAAGGGCATTATAGAGTTGTAGGAACAGCTTTTCATCGGTTGATTCCGACCGGCTCTGAATCACGAACGCTGGACATGGATAGCCACTAATGAGCGACAGGGATTCCTCTGCGTTTAGCGCTGTCAGTGGTTTCAACGATTGCGCTAACACTTCCCAATCGAGCATTAAAGGCAAGACATTGGCACTCCCCCCTTGAAAATGCATATGATCGGGTGCTGATGCACCACATTTCGGACCGTTGTAAAAAAACATCAAATCGGGGAAGATGCTTAATAACCGATGCAGTTCCGTATAATTTTTGCGTATTTGCTGTGGTTGATGCTGGCGCAACGGAATAGTAAAGTGTTGAGGAAGAATGGGAAAAGGATTGATTAAGAGTTCAAACTTGTCATCTATCACTTGCTTCATCTGCACCGCTGGACGATTCTTTTCGCATAAGAAACACGGTCTGGCAGCTAACGCTTTTTTATCTATCTTTGCCCCTGTAGACACCATTCGAGCAGGGTTGTATTGCACTTTCATGTGTAGTGAGCCTACCTTTACGTCTTTTGTCTCCACCTGCTGAAGCTCATTGAACCGTTGCTGTGCATCGTTCCATTGTTTCAGTTGTTCTTCCACAAAGACTTCGAGCGATAGGTCATTCGCTTTTAAGATAGCAGAGCCTGAAGTTGAATGTTTCTCTTTATTCAAATCAGATATTGAGGATTGGTTGGTTTTTCCATTCATAGTCTCACCATTTAAGTCATATTAGTTGTTGTGCAAAGATACTTAAAATTAAAGATAATGCAGAAAGAATCGTTGTGTTTTTAAGGAGAATACATCAAAGGACAATGCACGAGGAACTGTAGCTACAATGACTACTCTTGCAGACAGAACAGTACTGCTAACTTCGGTATGCACTCTTCGGTTGAGACCACTCATCCTTATCGTGTGTGAAAATTTCTTATAAGTCCACACTGTGAACATAGAAACAATACAGACCGCATGAAATAGGAATTTCCTAACGATAGATTGATACAGTCAAATGAACGTTTCTTAACCGATTAGAAAAAGCACATTTTGTCCAATAAAATGACAATAAATCGGCTATCCAAAAATTGCAAAATAGAAAAAATCAATAGGCAAACTCTATGCACAATCATGATTATTAGCGAAAGAAAACACGCTTCTGCGGTTAAAGCAATGAGATAATCCCGTTCTTAACATCACTTTGTGCCATTATCTACATGTACTTGTGGCGCAAAAGCATGTAGATAACGACACAAAAGCAATGACTTTGTTCGCAAAAACGATGCAAATGCGAGTCAAATTTGCAGAAGATTTTTATAACTCTTTGTGTTCCAACAGGTAGCAAACCTTGCTCATTTTTAGCGTATTTGCGACCCGTTTTGCAGTTGGTTGTAAATACGCGAATTATGAGAGGGGTGTTGTAAAGAAAATTCACAGTATTATTAGCTTCTATTGATGCCTGCAATCGGCATGTCGGTTGTACATTCATGCAGTGATTTAACAATCGGAGACAAGCCTTCGTCTTTCCTTTTTTAGCAACAAGTTAAAAAATATCCAGTCTTTTTGCGTATCTTTGCAGAAGATAGGCTTCGCCTCAACATAGAAAATAAATTTTCTCTGTCTTCGGCTTGCACTATCTCTGCAAATAGGATAGATAATATTTTAGCGAATAAGGTTGGTGAATTGGTTATCAGCTTGCCTTACTTTTTATAAGGAATGACGATGAATCAAGCAAATATAGTAAAAAAGAAGTTAATGGGAATGACCCTTTCTGAACTTCAGGAAGTGGTACACCACTTGAATATGCCGACATTTACTGCAGGACAGATAGCCAAATGGCTCTATCTGCAGCAGGTGACGAGTATTGACGAGATGACTAATCTCTCGAAAAACAACCGCCAGATTCTTCAAGAGTCATTTGAAATAGGGTGCATGAAACCACTGGATGCGCAATATTCTAAAGACGGAACCATAAAGTATCTCTTTCCAACAGCATCGGGAAATTTGGTAGAGACGGTGTACATCCCTGACCAAGATAGAGCCACACTCTGCGTGTCCAGTCAGGTGGGATGCAAGATGAACTGTCTTTTTTGCCAAACAGGCAAACAAGGGTTTGAAGGAAATCTGACCTATACGGACATCTTGAATCAAATATATTCTTTGCCCGAGCGCGAAAAGCTCACAAACATAGTTTTCATGGGACAAGGAGAACCGATGGACAACATCGACAATGTGCTGCGTGCAACACAGATATTGACAGCCCCATACGGTTATGCGTGGAGTCCAAAGCGTATTACGGTAAGCAGTGTTGGGGTAAAAGGAAAGTTAAAACGCTTCTTGGATGAAAGCGATTGTCATGTGGCTATTAGCTTACATTCCGCCGTCCCTGAACAGCGGAGAGAACTAATGCCCGCAGAAAAGGCGATGCCTATTCAAGAGATTGTGGAACTGTTGCGGGATTATGACTTTGCACACCAACGACGACTGTCGTTTGAGTACATTGTTTTTGACGGTGAGAACGATTCCATTCGGCATGCACAAAAAGTGGTAGAATTGCTTCGTGGATTGGATTGTCGTGTAAATCTTATCCGTTTTCATCAGATACCCAATGTTTCGTTGCGTGGAACAGACACCGCTACGATGGAACGGTTTAGGGATTATCTTACATCGCATGGCATCTTTACAACGATTCGAGCGAGTCGAGGACAAGACATTTTTGCCGCTTGTGGCTTGCTGAGTACTGCCAAGAAGAAGACAACACATGTGTAAGGAGTGGATATGGCATTTTTCTCTCTTATGCCTTGTCATGGGAGGAGTGACGGCTTGCCGACAGCAAAAGACGGTTTTGCCAGCGAGTACGCAACAGCCGTATGAAATATTGGTGGTGGGCGATATTGACAGCTTGCTGTATCATTGTTTATCAGTGCCAATGGTTGGCTTGCCACAGATGGAACCCACTTTTGACGTAGCATGCGTGAAGACTGGAGATTTTGATGCGCAACAGCGACTGATGCGCCAAATCATTGTTGTGAGACAACATCAGGGAGAAGGGAACAAACTGGCTATTTCTCATGAACGCAATCGTTATGCTCAACCACAATTGGTGATGTACATTGACGTAAGCTCGAAAAAAGAGCTGCAACGTATCTGTGAGAACATGGGGAAAGAAATTCGGCAAGTGTTCATTGCGCAAGAATATGAGCAAAACATCTTGCATCTTCGACAGAATCGTGAGGTAAAAACCGCACAAAAGGTACAACAGATGTTCGGCTATCGGCTGATGTTGCCTGCGGACATGCAGTCGTACAAGGTTGGAAAGAACTTTCTTTGGCTCTCTAACAATGCGGTGCAAGGACTGCAAAACATCTGCGTTTATGCCATTCAAGGACTAAAACAGCCCACCTTACAACAAACCGATAGTGTTCTGCAAGCGAATATAAAAGGTGAAACAGATAAGATTTTTATGCAGACAGTGAGGGCATCGATGCAAGAAGAGACTTTCTTCTTTCACCAAAAGAGACAAAATTGGCAACGTGGACAATGGGAAATGTGCGGCGATATGATGGGTGGACCTTTGGTGAGAAAGGTGGTCATAGACAGCACTGCAAGACAAGCCGTCGTCTTTGACGCTTTTGTATATGCCCCAGAAGGTAAAAAGCGCAATCGGATGCGAGCCTTGGAAGCTACATTGTTGACCATTCAGAAAACAAACAAAAATAGAAAAGAGGAACAACAGTGACGGAAGACTGGAGATGCGCCCAATGGGTAGGATTCAAATGTTTGACGAACTGGCTTGTCGTTCCTTGAACTACGATAAAAAAATAATATACTTATGAACAACAGAAAAATTCGTGTGGCAATCACACATGGTGATACAAACGGTATCGGATATGAACTAATTTTTAAGACTTTCTCGTCACCCGAGATGCTGGAGCTTTGTACACCTATCATTTATGGGTCGCCCATGGTTGCAGCTTATCATAGAAAAGCGCTCGGCATTCAGGCAAACTTTAGTATTGTCAACAATACGGACGAAATCAAGGACGGACGCTTAAACCTTCTAACTTGTTTCGAAGATGAAGTGAAAGTGGAGCTTGGAACGCCCACGGAAGAATCAGGACGTGCGGCAATCCGTGCTTTGGATCGGGCAATGACCGATTATAGAGAAGGGGTGTATGATGTTTTGGTGTGTGCGCCTATTGGTACCAATAACTTAAAAGTCGGAGGACTGGAGTTTAAAAATCTTGCCCATTATCTGCAAACTTGTTTGGGAGAGGGACATGAGGCAATGCCAGTGTTCATGAACGACTTTTTAAGAGTGGCATTAGTTTCCAATCAATTATTGATGAAAGATGCCATGGAGGACATCAAAGAGCAAAACCTCATCAATCGAGCTACTGTCTTATGCGAAACAATGCGTAGAGACTTGCGTGTCTCAAGTCCACGAATTGCAGTCTTGGCATTGAACCCCACAGCAGATGGTGTAGAAGAAAAGGAAGTTATTGCCCCAGCAATAACAAAACTGACAGAGGCTGGCGTGTATGCCTATGGTCCCTATCCAGCAGAGGAATTCTTTGGAAGTAACCAGTATGAGGCATTTGATGCCATTCTCTCCATGCATTATGAGCAAGCCATTTTACCTTTTAAGACACTGACAATTGATGAAGGTGTGTGCCTGATTGCTAACCTGCCATTGGTATGTACAACAACGAATGACAGTCCTGAGTTTGCAAAAGCGGGAGCTGGGGTCGTGGATGAGCAACCGATGAGACAAGCCGTTTATTTAGCAATAGATGCGTGGCGAAATCGCATGAGCTTTGAGGAACCTCTGAAAAACCCACTTCCTAAACTCTATCATGAACGTAGGGAAAACAGAGACCGTGGACGGTTGAATGGGGTGAAACGCAATGACAAGGACAATCAAAAACTGCAAGAAGCAGAATAATCGATGAAAAAGAAATATCAGAACGCATTCTTTATATTCGGTTTGTGCGTTTTGCTCTTCATGATAACGCAGCTCAACTTCGGTGAAGTATGGGAAGGTGTGCGCCATGCTGGCTATTGGTTTTTTGCTATCTTGGTGCTATGGGTATTCTTATACCTCTTTAATACTGGTGCTTGGTATTTGATTATCAAGAGTTGCGTGTCCGAAAAATCGTTTCAAGATGATGAAAAAGGGCTTGCAACGAGCAATGCGAACAACAAAAAGAATGTTGGTTTCTGGTGGTTGTATAAGATAACCGTATCTGGCTTTGCACTCAATTACGCCACACCGGGTGGACTAATGGGGGGCGAGCCTTACCGTATCATGGAGTTGTCTCCAAAGATTGGGACAGAAGCCGCCTCGTCATCGGTGATACTCTACGTGATGACTCATATCTTTAGTCATTTCTGTTTTTGGGTCATCTGCATCTTCCTGTATCTTTTTACCCAGCCTCTTTCACTTGGAATGGGGGTGTTGTTGGCAAGTTCAGGTGTGTTCTGTGGGTTGGGACTATGGTTCTTTATGGTTGGATATCAAAAAGGATTAGCCGTAAGAATGATGAAATTTCTGCGCCACATCCCATTTGTAAAGAAATGGGCGATACCCTTTGTCGACAAACATCGTAATCAGTTAGATACGATAGATTGCCAAATAGCCGCATTGCATAAACAAAATCCAAAAACATTCGTAGCTGCCGTTGGACTTGAAGTCGCCTGCAGATTTTGTTCTGCCTTAGAGGTGATGTTCATTCTAATGGTGCTTACTCCTTCGGTGAGTTATCTCAATTGCGTTTTAGTGATTGCATTTACAACGCTGTTTGCCAATCTTCTATTCTTTATGCCCCTACAGTTGGGGGGACGCGAGGGTGGTTTCCTGATGTCGGTATCTAAGTTGGGCATGACTGCCTGTGCTGGTATCTTTGTGGCTTTGTTAGTGAGACTGCGTGAATTGATTTGGACGGGCATCGGATTGTTGCTCATTAAGTTTGACAAAAAACAAAAAGACTAACATAAATTTACTGCCATATTTGCAGCTATGTCGAATAAATTATGTAATTTTGTCATCCAATGAACACCTCAGAATTGCAAAAAATTAAACAGCGTTACAGCATCGTTGGGAATAGCGATGGACTGAATCATGCATTGGATGTAGCCTTACAGGTAGCACCTACCGACCTTTCCGTCTTGATTATTGGAGAGAGCGGTGTGGGAAAAGAAATCTTTCCTCGAGTGATTCACGACCATTCTCCTCGGAAGCGTGAACGCTATTTTGCCGTGAACTGTGGTTCTATACCCGAAGGAACGATTGACAGCGAACTCTTTGGACATGAAAAAGGTTCGTTTACTGGGGCCATTGGGGAACGGGAAGGCTATTTCGGAATAGCCAACAAAGGCACTATCTTCTTAGATGAAGTAGGTGAGTTGCCGCTTGCAACACAGGCAAGGTTGCTTCGTGTGTTAGAGACAGGCGAGTATATTCGTGTAGGTGGACAGGAAGTTCGTAAGACCGATGTACGCATTGTAGCTGCAACAAACGTAAATATGCCTAAAGCTATTAGCGAAGGTCGCTTTCGTGAGGACTTGTATTATCGATTAAATACGATTCCAATCCAAATTCCCCCGTTGCGAAATCGGGGTGAAGATATTATTTTGCTCTTTCGATTGTTCTCCATGCAAATGGCAGAAAAGTATCGTTTGCCAAAGATTACCTTGACAGAGGATGCCAAGCAATTGATGCTAAAGTATAAATGGCCTGGCAATGTTCGTCAGCTCAAGAATATCACAGAACAGATGTCAGTGTTGGTACAAGACAGAGAGATAGATGCTAAGCTGTTGAGTAACTTTATTCCTCAGGATCGTGAGAGTACACAGTTAGCGACCATTAACACGCATGGGAGTCACTCGTATGAGAACGAACGTGAGATATTGTATAAAATATTGTACGAACTTCGAGGTAACGTGAGTGATCTTCGTCGCGATTTAACCAGTCTTAGAAAACAATTGGACGATGCGAATAATGTTCATTCTGGCTTATCCTACCCTAATCAGGTTCACGCTCTTGAAGGAAGTGTGACAAGTCTTACTGACTTATCACACCAACAGAATATACCTTCGAATTCAACAGTAATATCTCGAGCAGTAGATTCTGAAGATGCCATTGTTGAAGAAGTGAAAGAACCTGAAAGTCTAAATCTTAACGACTTAGGTAGACAAATGGTAGAAAAGGCGTTGGAACGGAATGGTGGTAATCGTAAGAAAGCGGCAAAAGAACTTGGCATTTCCGATCGTACCCTTTATAGAAGAATAAAACAATATGGTCTTGAGAAAAAATAAGATTGTGCAGCTTTGTGAAATTCAGCACCGATATCGTGTTGTTTTCTCTTGTCTGTTATTAAGCTGCTTACTTGTTGGATGCTCTGTTAGTTATAAATTCAACGGTGCCAGCATTGACTATACGAAGACCAAAACGATTCAGATATCCGATTTCCCTATTCGTAGTGCCTATGTTTGGGGACCCATGGCACCTATGTTCAACAATGAACTAAAAGATATGTTTGCCAATCATACCAAGCTCAGTCAGGTTAGGCGAAATGGAGATTTGAAGATTGAAGGCGAGATTGTTTCCTACACTCAGCGCAATAAATCGGTTTCCAGTGAAGGTCATTCTGCACAAACAGAATTGACAATAACCGTTAATGTGAGGTTTACCAATAACAAGAATCACACTGAAGACTTTGAACGACAGTTCTCATCGGCTAAAAGTTACGAAACGACAAAGAATCTTAATTCTGTGCAAGAAGAGTTAGTTTCACAGATGGTGAAAGACTTAGCCGACCAAATCTTCAATGCTACCGTTGCCAACTGGTAGTTGACAGCTATGATAAATTAAGAATGGAATTAAGCAGATTGATACAACATCCCGAATTGATGGACAAGGAGACGCTTTATGATTTAAGGAGTTTGCTTGCCCTTCATCCGTATTACCAAACTGTAAGGTTACTGATGTTGAAAAATCTGTATTTGCTCCATGATGCTACTTTTGATGATGAATTGAGACGAGCAGCTGTGTATATTACCGATCGGAAAGTACTTTTCAATCTCATAGAAGCAGCACATTACCGATTTAATAAACCTTCTACAGGAGAAAAGCAACCCGCAGTTGAGGAAATTGGTGACAACAGAACCATCTCGCTTATTGATAATTTCCTGGAAACAGTACCCGTAGAAGAGGAAGAGACACCCCAAAAGAGAAAACCAACTCCAGCTGATGCAGCAATAGATTATGTTTCTTATCTTCTTGAGGTGGAGAGTGAAGAAGAGCATATGGCTAATGCAGCCTCTCCACACTTAAAAGGTCAAGACTTGATAGATAGCTTTATACAGAAAAATGGAGATGGAAGAATACAGTTAAACGACACCCCAGAGTATCTACCAGAAATAGATGAAGATATAGAAACGCCCTCTGAAGAAGGTTATTTTACAGAAACTTTGGCAAAAATATATATCAAACAAGGAAGATACGAACAGGCTCTTGAAATTATTCAGCGATTAAATTTGAATTTTCCAAAAAAAAATAGTTACTTTGCAGACCAAATACGTTTTTTAGAGAAACTAATATTAAATAATAAAATAAATAAGTAAAAAAATGATGTACACATTATTTGTGGGACTTATAGTTCTTGCCTCGATTTTGATGGTGGTAATTGTTGTAATCCAAGAATCAAAAGGTGGAGGATTAGCTTCTAATTTTTCATCGTCAAACGCCATTATGGGAGTCCGAAAGACAACAGATGTGATTGAGAAAACGACATGGGGATTGGCTATCTTTATGGTTGTGTTGAGCGTTGCTTGTGCATACGTTGTGCCAAGAGCATCTTCAGAACAAAGCGTTTTAGAGAAGACCGCTACTGAAACACAGACTACCAATCCGAATACAACTCCTGGTTTTGGCGCAAGTGAGCAGCAAGCACCTGCAGCAGGTTCTCAAAATGCAACTCCTGCTAACCAAGGAACTCAGCAAGCTCCTGCAACACCTAAAGCACCAGTAGCTCCTGCTAAATAAAAAATTAAAAAGTAAGGGATTTATTTGCATAATTAGAATAAATCCCTTACCTTTGCACTCGCTTCTGAATAAGAAGAGTTTTATAAATGGTGGCCGTAGTTCAGTTGGTTAGAGCGTCAGATTGTGGTTCTGAATGTCGTGGGTTCGAGTCCCACCTGCCACCCACCCCAATCGGGTAGGAGGTAAATGCTATTCATAGAAGGCATTTACCTCCTACTTTCACATTTACCGACCTTCCACACCACTGTACGTGCCGTTCGGCATACGGCGGTTTCGTACTTTTACACCTCACGGTGTGTGGCAAGTTGTTTTCAGCTATCCCTTTGAGTAACGTCACTTCTATCCTATTGTCGGATTCCGTCCTATCGTCTTGGATAGAGAGCTCCTTTCGGACATCTGACGAAGTGGTTCGCAGGGTAGCATTCATTTACTATTGCACTGCACGATTCGGTCCTTCCCTGTAGGCACACGTACCTTGGGTACTATGACCTATACTGACTTCTCACGACAAGCTTTACTCCATGACTTTCATAAAAATATAATCATCATGTCCGTGAGACCTCCTCGGATAAGGGCATTGTCTTTCCATCTTATGCCTACTTCATTTACACCAACCGTTCCGAATAGCTATCGGGCTTTGGTTTGTTAGGCAACCTTGCCCACGGTCATATGCCTTATATGAAGTTTCTGTTCGTTAGGCCAGATGTTTGCCGCCAGCTTCCTTCAGATTTCACCTCACGATGAACACCCTTGCTCTTGGCTATGTAATTCCCGCTATTAGGGCTTACTCGGGACTTCCACCCGTTAGATAATGCTCATGCCGAGCGTACCTAATAAGCGGAAAGCCCGATAAGTAAAGGCTTTCCGCTTATTGCTTTTATAGAGAAAAGTCTTGAAAATAATTGAAAGTAAGTTCTGAATTCAGAAAATAGTAAATAAAAAGGGACTAAAAAAAACGGAAAGTAGAGGTCAGTCCTAAAAATACACCTATTCGCCGAACACAGACTACCGTGAGTCAAAAGCAAAGGGCTGACTTCACAGCCAACCCTATACACATTATACAAAAACATTATGAATACTTATTTAGCGAACAAGATTTAAAAAGTTTCGCAACTATTTATATGGTCATATTTTAATTTACTGTTTGATAATGCCATCGCAATCAGCACATGCTACTTGACATTTCTTACATTTCTTTTTGCAATACCGCTCACACTGCAAGCGAATATCGTATCCGAGCATGGCACCCAAGATAAAATCCTCTTCAGGCGTTAACTCGTTGAGCGGTTTATGAATTATGAAACGTACAGCATCAATACACGCCTCGGTGCCAAAAAACAAATTTAGACTATTGTTTCCTACGGGCTGTATAAGATAGTTAATATGCTGACTTGCAAGTCGTTCTACCGCAAATGTTTCATATTTTTTATGAAAGGTATAGAGTACCATTTGTCGAACTCCTTTCTTATACTCATAAATATGATTCATGAGTACCTTTAATTCAGCTGGTAAGGTCCCTATAGTCTTCATGTCAATCGTGTTTCAAATATTTTCTCTGATGGTTGTATTTATAAACTTGGCTTGATTTCTGCGAGCCATGTATCAATTCGCTCATCAGTTTTATCTTCTTCATTGAGATCGTCAAGTGCTAAACCGACAAACTTACCATCTATTACAGCGTCACTGTCATCAAAAGTGTAACCTTCGGTAGACACTGCACCCACTACATGCGCACCCTCTACAGCATGGTAAAGCTCTGCCATACCTCCACAAAACGTGTCTGAATAAGATTCTGCATCACCACAACCGAACAAGGCTACTGTTTTGTTGGACAAGTCAACATCCTTCAAAACCTCTACCCCACTGTACCAATCGTCTTGCATCTCTCCAGCTCCCCATGTAGACGTACCTAATATAAGATTGTCATGACTTTTTAATACATCTTCATTGAGATTAGCTACATCCATAGCTTCAACACCTAATTTGCTTGCAATTTTTTCTGCAATAGCCTGACAGGTTCCTGTTGATGAACCGTATATTACAACTGTTGGCTTCATGTTTTTTCTATTTAGTTTTACGTTTTATAATTGTCTGATGCAAAGGTAGACACTATTTGACACTCATGCAATACCTAAATGTGATGGTTTTTAAGTATTACGTACTCATAAAAACAAAACATATCATGAAGCCTATATACATAAAAATGATTATTCGCTTCACTGGAACACCATTATATTCTAATAAGAGTCGAGCCTTTCAGCAACGGATTAGAGCTATTCAGCTGGATAACATACACCCCTCTGGGATATGATGATACGTCTAACAAATAAGAAGAAAAGCCTGCATCAAAACTCTTTCTCTCCAAAAGTACACCTGAAGTACTGTACACACATACCGAAAAATGATGACATGAGGGTTCTTTCAGCTTTATTTCAACTTTTCTATCTGCTCTCACTTCAAATTGCACACCTGCAGGTTGATGAGAAGAGATACCTTTCACGCCACTAACACCTAATATATATAATAGTCCCTTATACACATCTATCTGCCCATAGCCATACCAATTATTTGGATAGGTCAAAGAAGTATCATAGTGGGTACAAGTTTTTGCAAACACTTCCATTATGTCCTCACGAGTTAGCGTAGGCTTGGCTTGTAGCCAAAGCGCAACAGCTCCTGCCACGGCTGGAGTAGACATTGACGTTCCTGCATTGCTATTCCAAGCATAGGTACGCCCGTTGAACTCAAAATGTGCAACGTCTGACTTGATATCGTTTGCCTTTGGATTCTTTTCCAGATAATAACTACTATACGAGGAAATAATATTTGTCCCTGGTGCCATTACGTCGGGCTTAACACGCCCATCGTAAGTTGGACCTACAGACGAATAGGCTCCACGAACACCGTCAACACCTTGATTATATGGACGCCACTCTCCTAAATAATTGGTGATACCTGTTCGGTAAGAGGTTGCTCCCACTCCAATAACAGAAGATAATGAGGCAGGCGAATGAATGTTATGCGTGCTCTCGCCAGCACACAGGCGTTCATCCAACGGGTTGGCTGTCCAAACACCTCCCACCCTAAAAACTTCAACATCGGCTTGCGCCCCTAAAATCTCAAATGAGAATGGAACGGCGTGCCCTATCTCGCCCTTTGACCACATTCGCACATCGTACACCAACTCTGCGGAGTCGTAACACGACTTGTATCCTACCATACTGAACACGTATTGCTTATTGCCCAACCGCACGGTATCCACATAGATAGAATCTTTACACCTCAAAATGTCTTGAGTAAAAACCTCATGACTGTGCTTCGTATCATCATAGGAAGTAAATCTAATTTGAAAAGGCGATGCCGATTTTAATGTCACATAAACGTTATCAGGTCTGCCTTCCACAAACGTACCCATCCCTACTTGTCCTATGGGCTTGTGAAAATACGACTTCACCTGTCCGTCGTTACCCGCCGAAGCAATAATGATACGCCCTGGACCAGATAAGCTGTCCAGTACTGCATTGTACAAAACATCATCGCCATGGAAATCTTGACGTGAACCTTCGCTAAACGAGATGACACACGGCTGATTGCTATATTTCGCATAATCCATGATATACTTAAACCCAAGAGCATCGGTAGCATAGGTATATTTGTAGCGATTTGCCGAATCTACCAATGCCTCATCACCAATCACAAAGTTACTGACCAGACAAATATCGCTCTCATACGCCATACCTCTATACGCACTGTTATATCCACTGCCTGCGGCTATGCCTAAGGTATGCGTGCCATGCGTCTGAATCAATCCGTCTCTCGAATGGGCATAAGCCAATATTTCCGCCCTTCCCTCGTACGAAGCTCCCACATACATTTTGCTTTTCAAAGTGTCTACCGACAATTGATCCCAAAAACGCTGGATGCGATAGTTTGTTGCAGTAGCATCAAAAAAGTTGGGGTGCGTTAAATCAAACCCCACATCTTGCACTCCTACAACAACCCCTCGTCCTGTATAGGCTTGCGGTAAGGGAGACGTGCCAGCATACACGGGCATTGCATCAAGGCAGTATGCCAATGAATCTGTATGCAAGCCATTGCTTCGGCGCGCTTCTATTCTATCAACATACTTTTCGAGCGACAGTTTGGCAAGTTGTTGCAAAGGTACACTCACAATAAAGATGTCTCCAAATTGTGCCAATGACTTACAATGATGTTTCTGAAACACTCGTTGTGCATCTTTGCGAACCTTGACAAATGCACACAATTCTTGCGACTGGTTGGAACAAATGGGCTTTGAACGTGTGCCTTCTACATCCCCTTGCCGTCCTATCAGCTCTTGCTGTAAAGCCAACTGTCTCACCATTGTCGACATCTTGGCATAGTTTGCATGCTGTGCACTTACGCACACCGTACAAAACATGGCGATAGTGAAGAAAAATTGCAAACGTTTCATTACCTGCAAAGTAAAGCAAAATATCTGTTAGCTACAAAAAATACATCACTTTTATTTAGGACATACTACAACTCTTGCAATTAAGAACGGCATTTCTACAACAAAAAAATCCCTTCAAAAAACAGCATAATAAAAACTGTACGCATGCTGCATGGAAAGCTCATTAATGCTGAATTTTCTTTACAAAGTGCCTCTCAAAACTCGCGTGAAAACAACCAACAGCAAAGTTGGTCGCAAATACGCTAAAAATGAGTGAGGTTTGTAATTCGCTGTTATTAAACACGTTACGCACAATCAACTTCTTTTCTTTCCTATTTTTACCATTCTTTTGCGACTAAAGCATTGAGATAAGCCTGCTATTTGCATGCTTTAATGGGGTTGAAGCATGTGAATAATGCTTCTAATACATGTTTCCAAGACCGTTAATTCAATATTTCAACTTGAAAAGGCGTCTATTTTGTTAAAATCAGGCCATTTTTGTATATGGCTTGCCTATTGATTTTTTCTATTTTGAAGATTTTTAGTGGTCGTTTTTTGGTAAAATAATAGGACAAAAACAATTAATGCCTTTACCAATAAGGAGAAGAATTAAAAGATGCTGCTCATTTATTGAAGGGGCATTGTTGTTACAACCACTGAACAGTGAAAGGTCTAAAGAAAATGCACTTTTCTTTATTCCCACAAGCTTGTATATCGCAATTTTTATGTAAATTTGCAGTAATATATCTTTTATATAATGAATAACAAACATTTCTAATCTCACAACAAAACCAATGGAAAAGAAAAAGAATCAATTTATAGCGGTGACTTACCAACTCTATACCCTCAATAACAACAAGAAAGAACTCGTAGAAGAAGCCACTGCGGAAGTCCCCTTTCAGTTCATCAGCGGCTTCGGCATTACCTTGGATCATTTTGAAAATCAGCTTATCGAACCTCAACAAGGTGATGAATTTAATATCAAACTTACGCCCGAACAAGCCTACGGAAGTTTTAAGGAAGAGAATATCTTTGATTTAGAGAAAGAGATTTTTACTGTTAACGGAAAGTTTGACGAAGAAAATATTTATGAAGGTGCCGTTGTCCCACTTCAGAACGAGGAAGGAACTCGATTTATGGCAAGGGTAATGGACATTTCAGACGCAAGTGTAAAGGTAGACTTAAATCATCCATTGGCTGGCAAAGAACTTGAATTTAATGGTAAAGTTATCGAAAATCGTGAGGCTACCAATGAAGAAATTGCTGCGATGGTGAGTCAAATGAGTGGCGGAGGATGCCAATGCGGAGGTGGCTGTAGTGGTGGTTGCTGCCATGATAGCAACGGTTGTGGCGGTCACTGCTAATAAACATCCAACTAATAGCTATCAATTGTCAATCATCTGAAGCCTATGCGTAATACCTTTGGACATCTTTATACCCTCACAACTTTCGGAGAAAGTCATGGAGAAGCTGTTGGGGGCGTTATCGATGGCATGCCGCCAGGCATTGTTATTGACAAGGATTTTGTGCAACACGAATTGAATAGACGGCGTCCGGGGCAAAGCGACATCACCACCAATAGACAAGAACACGATGTGGTTAGTTTTCTCAGTGGCATTTTTGAAGGAAAGTCTACAGGTGCACCCATCGCTTTTATGGTTGAAAACACCAATCAACACACGAAGGATTACGAATCGCTGAAAAACCTTTATCGCCCTTCGCATGCCGATTACACTTACCAACAAAAGTATGGTTGTCGTGATTATCGTGGCGGAGGACGCACTTCGGCTCGTATTACGCTTAGCAGATGTGTAGCAGGTGCCTTAGCCAAATTAGTGTTGCAAAAACATGGAATTCAGATTCAAGCCTACGTTTCACAGGTTGGGCAAATTGCTTTACAGCAAGATTATCGGTTATACAATCTTGACAAAACCGAAGAGAATGCCGTCCGATGCCCCGATGAGGAGAAGGCAAAGGAGATGGAAGCACTGATTAGGCAGACGAAGTTGGATGGCGATACCATCGGTGGCGTAGTGACGTGTGTCATTAAAGGATGTCCTGTAGGGTTGGGAGAGCCTGAATTTGGTAAGCTCCATGCTCAACTCGGTGCCGCAATGCTCTCTATCAATGCAGCGAAAGGTTTTGAATACGGTGAGGGCTTTGCGTTTGCTACGCAACGAGGGAGCGAGATGAACGATTCTTTTTCTATGAAGGATGGTGACATACACACAAAAACCAATCATAGTGGAGGAATTCTTGGAGGAATAAGTAATGGAGAAGATATTTATTTTCGCGTAGCTTTCAAACCCGTTGCTACCCTACTGCAGTCGCAACAAACAGTAGACGTTGCGGGCACTGAGGTTACTTACAAGGCGCAGGGGCGTCATGATTCGTGTGTCGTTCCTCGTGCTGTACCCATTGTTGAAGCGATGGCTGCGATGGTTTTATTGGATTCGTGGATGCTACATCAGGCTATATTGAGGTAAAGCAGAAAATAAATATGCACGTAATATAATAATTAACATCTTTTTTGATAAGGATCTCAGAAACTTTTGTAGATTTGCAGCCACTAAATGAAGATTTGTGAAAATCTCAATTTAGTTGAGTTAAGTCTAATTTAGTTTTTGTGTTGGTGGGGAGTTACCGATTGGTAGCTCCCACTTTTTATCTTTTAGTTTTGCAGTCTCTAAAACAGACGGAGGTGTTAAAATTGCTCCAAGATAGCAATGCGTTTTTTGATGTCTGGATGAGTCGCAAAAAGAGAATTCATAAACCCCATAATTCCACTAACCATTTGGTCTGGATGGACGATAAACAACTGAGCCACATCTTCTTGTTTTACTTGATCCAGTCCAGGATCAGAAGATATCTTCCTCAACGCATTTGCCAAAGCTAAAGGATTGCCACATAGTTCAGCACCCCCTGCATCAGCCATATATTCGCGCTTTCGAGAGATTGCAAAACGAGTAATCAAAGTAAAAAAATAAGCAATGGCGCAACAGATCACACCAACAAATAAGATGACCAAGATAGATAATCCTGTCCCCCGTTCATCTTTGCTACGCCTTACAGAACCACCAAACCACATGGTTTGATACATCATACGCACCACCAAGGACATGACTGTAGATATAATGCCCACAAAGATAATACTAACTACCAAAAGACGAGTATCTTTGTTGCGGATGTGAGTAAGCTCGTGAGCTACCACTCCTTTCAACTCTTCATCGTTAAGGCGATTGATGATTCCAGTTGTCAACGTCACTGTATAACTTTTATCGTTTATTCCGCTTGCAAAAGCATTCAGTTGCGGGTCGTCAACAACATGTATCTGCGGCATTGACATGCCACAAGTCATACAAAGATTCTCTACAATATTATAGACACGTGGATTCTCTCTTCGCTCTAAAGGGCGAGCACCAGTGGCACGCTGAATCATGGCGACATTTGTAAAGTAGGCAATGGCAAACCATATACCTACTCCCAAAACGACCCATGGTATCGTTGTAATAAAGTAATAATTGACGGATGCTACGTCAAGCGCATAAACCATCTCGCCATACTCATTATAATAACCGTTTCCAAAGTAGTTAAGCAACGCCAAAAAAACCCATATCATGCCTAAAATGATTATAGGGAACATGAGCAATAATAATACACTCATTGCATTATTACGCCGAATTTGGGTTTGAAGGCCTACGTACTTCACTCTTAGAAATTAATCTGTGGTGCCTGCTCCATCTCTGTACGTTGAGTTGGAGCAATCTCATACATGGGTTCTTTCTTAAAACCAAACATATTGGCAAAGATATTCGAGGGGAATGTTTGCACCGCATTATTCAACTCTCGCGTTGCGGTATTAAAATAACGACGTACTGCCGACAATTTATTCTCAATATCGGAAATCTCATTTTGCAACTGCAAAAAGTTTTGATTAGCTTTCAATTCTGGATACGCCTCTAAAGAAATACGAAGACCTGACAAAGCTTGCGTGAGCATGTTATCTGCTTGCATCTTCTCATTGATCGTTGTTGCATTGACACCCATAGTTCGTGCTTCTGTAACTCTTTGCAGTACTTCTTTTTCATGAGCAGCATAACCTTTCACTGTAGATACAAGCTGTGGTATAAGATCTGCACGTTGCTTGAGCTGCACGTCAATATTAGCAAACGCATTTTCACGATTATTACGAAGACGCACAAGATTATTATAAATGCCCGCACAGAATAAAACAAGCAGAACCAATACTGCTATGATAATTCCAACAACCATAATTCGATTATATTTAATGATTTATATATGTTTACAAATATAACTAAAAGAAGCGATAAAATAAGAATATTAAGAAATATTAGGATAAAAAAAAATCCGATTGTCTTATCTGATTCGATGATGACAATCGGACTTGTACTCGTTTAATCGCTTAATATCCTCATTACTTTTCGGAAGTATTGGTGCGTTGCACGAATGCTGTAATTTGGACCTCCATTCCATGAACGTATCGCTTGCTCAATGTTATTTGAAGGATTGTGAGCAGACTGAATCAAAAGAAACATTTCCTTAGATTTCGCTATACTCCAACGGTCTGAAAGCTTGTAACGCTTCTTACTTCTACGTTGTTTTAGGATGTTGTTACACTCTTTAACGAGGATTGGGGTAATCTGTAATACACCAACAGAATTCCCACTTTTAGCATTTGCTTTTCCTCTACTCTCTACATGAATAATCGCGTCCATCACTGGACCCCAATTAAAACTGCTACTTGTTCTTATATTCCCCTTCTGTCCTGCAAACGCAAAAACTGGAAAAAACAATAAAATAGTCAAAGCAACAAGAGCAATCTTTCTTATTCTCTCCATCATTGTTAATTTATGGAACCTGGACAATGAAATGCTAACTAATTTGTCAACAATGCCCACGATGATAGAATAATGAGAATGAGTTTTCTATACATCTCAGCTCCGTTAGATACTTAGTAGATAGTTCAAAATAAAAAATAAAAACTATCTCTATTTTTATCGTTTGCAAAGGTACGCAAAAAATATAAAAGACACAAATAATTTAGCCTTTTTAATGCTTATTGAAGAATTGTAATACATTGATTATACGCAAGTTAAAGAAAAATTAATGTAATCTAATTTCGACTTATTGCTTACTTCTATATTTGAGAATTTCGTTACTAATACTTGTAATCAACAAAACAATTTTGTGGTTTGTTTGTAAGTATCCACACCTTGCCATCCTTTCCTGGCTATCCACACCGTACCACCCTATATCTCTGCAGCCTATAAACACAAAAAAGCCTCCAGCATCGGTTGAGACACTGGAGGCGTGAAGTAAAAAAGGCAGCTACCTACTCTCCCACATTGCATTGTAGTACCATCGGCGCAAGCAGGCTTAA
>QWCH01000986.1_pt1 | contig 89907 bp, 78 predicted proteins | sample 1972671 | NCBI WGS metagenome assembly QWCH01 (sample SAMN09866713, study PRJNA288562) | Human gut metagenome isolate term3_stool, whole genome shotgun sequencing... | isolation source: gut | host: Homo sapiens | place: USA: California
GCTCGAGGGAGAAGGGAGGAAACTGCGAGTCTCGAAGAGAAAACCGTAGGTTTTTTCGAGAGACGTTAATTCCCTCCCTCTCCCTCGTAAAAAAGATTTGAAGAAGAAAGAATAGGTTTTAAAGAAGTGTAGGATATTTATTTACATTTGTTATAATTTTTGAAATTATTTCATTTGCATAGACTTGATCCTCGGAGGTTATACCCATTCGACTCACTTCGTTCGCTCAGGGTGACTGTAGTTGGGGGGTTAATCTGTACAGAGATCCTTCGACTTCAGAGCCTAACGGCTCTTTCGCTCAGGATGGCCATGTGGAGGAGTGGACCTCACTATAGTGACTGCCTTCATTTAGTTCTTCTTTGAAAATGGAAGCTGGTAGCTTCCGCTACAAAACAATCCCTAAAAATTATTTAATAAAAATTAAAATATTTTAAATATTTTTAGCACTCTCACTTGACAACTGCTAAATATTTAGTTATACTATATATAGTCTTTAGCACTCGGAGAGTTAAAGTGCTAACAAAGAGGGTGACTATGGATACAAGAAAGATTGAAATTTTAAATGCGATTATTAAATCATATATTGATTCAGCGATTCCCGTTGGTTCAAGGACTCTTTCCAAATGTTATGAATGGGGAATTAGTTCTGCTACGATTAGAAATGAGATGGCAGATCTTGAGGATCTCGGCTACTTGAACAAACCTCATTCTAGTGCTGGCAGGATCCCTTCTAACAAGGCTTACAGATTCTATGTTGATGAGATTTTAAATGCTATTAAGCTTGATCTTTTTGACAAGGATATCAGAAATAGTCTTATGGATGCTGGGACTGGAACCGAGTCTTTTTACAGAAGTATTGTAAAGAGCATGGCTAAGTCCACTGGTCTCTTTACTTTCCTCATTAGTCCCAAGAAAAATTGCACGCTTATTAAGCATATTGAACTTCTTAAGCTGGATGATAATATTCTACTTCTACTTTTGATCGGTGATAATGGTCAGGTTGAGAGAAAGGTCATTAGCTACAATGGTGACATCGATGATGCTGATATTTTAAAGATTAAAAATATCTTAAATAAGAAGCTTACTCTTGTGGAATTTGATGAGATTTCTGAGATTGAGGTAGAAATTTCGGGTGATCTTACTAGACATCGTCAGCTTATCTTCGATATTGTTAAGGAAGCTAGTGATTTCAATAGAAATATTAAGTCTGTTGATATTTATTATGATGGTCTTTCTAATATTCTTAGTATTTTAGAGTTTTCTGATATGAATAAGGCTGTTAATTTTGTTAGTAGGCTTGAGGATGAGACTCTTTTCAAGGATATTATGAAGATTGATCTTCTTAATGACATAGATATTTCTATTGGCGATGAAAATGAAGATAATTCGCTTTCTGATTTTGCGGTGATAAGGGCGTATGTTAAGGGATTTTCTAAGGATATTGTCCTAGGAGTTTTGGGTCCTGTTAGGATGGACTACCAAAATGCACTGGAAAAAACTTTGATTTATAGAAATGTTTTAAAAAATATCGTGATGAGGTGAGATAATGTATAAGAATGAAGATATTGACAACTTGGAACAGTGGCAAGATTTAAATGAAGATTATGATGAAATAAATAAAGATAAAGATAATAGTTCTGAACCTGAGATCTTGGAGCCAGAAATTTTGGAACCTGAAAGGGATTCAAGCTATGTAGAGCCTGAGGATCAGGGTGATGAACTTGAAAAGATGAAAGATCAGTTTATTCGTCTTCAAGCGGACTTTCAAAATTACAAGAGACGCGCTGAAAAGGACAGGATAAACTACATGAACATGGGCCTTGAAAAGCTGGCACAGGACATTTTGCCTGTGGTTGACAACTTTGAAAGGGCTATTGATTCTGCCGAAAACCACGATTCTTTCTACGACGGAATTGTGTTGATTGAGAGAAGCTTGGTTGAGGTTTTAAATAAATTTGAAATTAAAGAAATTGACTGTTTAAATAAACCTTTTGATCCTAACTTTGAGCATGCGGTGCTTCTAAGTGAGGAAGAGGGTGTTGAGTCAGGACTTGTAACTGAAGTTCTGCAAAAAGGATATACCATTGATGGCAAAGTTTTAAGACCTGCAATGGTTAAAGTTTCTAAATAATAGGAGGAAAATGAAATGAGTAAAATTATAGGAATTGACTTAGGTACAACTAATAGTGCAGTATCAGTAATGGAAGGTGGGGACGCTATAATCATCCCTAATATCGAAGGTAACAGAACTACACCTTCAGTAGTAGCTTTTACAAAAGACGGAGAAAGATTAGTAGGAGAAACTGCTAAACGTCAAGCTATTACAAACCCAGATAGAACTATCCAATCTATAAAGAGAGAAATGGGTCACGATTACACAGTAGATATCGATGGTAAGAAATATACTCCACAAGAAATCTCTGCTATGATTCTTCAAAAGTTAAAATCAGATGCAGAAAGCTACCTTGGGGAAACTATCACAGACGCTGTTATCACAGTGCCTGCATACTTCACAGATGCTCAAAGACAAGCTACTAAGGACGCAGGAAGAATCGCTGGTCTTAATGTTAAGAGAATTGTTAACGAACCAACTGCAGCAGCTCTTGCATATGGCGAAGACAAATCAAAAGGATCTGAAACTGTTATGGTTTATGACCTTGGTGGTGGTACATTCGACGTATCTATTCTAGAACTTTCTGACGGAGTGTTCGAAGTACACGCAACTCGTGGTAACAACAGACTTGGTGGAGACGACTTCGACCAAAGAGTTATCGACTATATTGCAGAAGAATTCAAGAAGGAACATGGTGTGGACCTAAGAGCTGACAAGATGAGTTTACAAAGACTTAAAGAAGCAGCTGAAAAGGCTAAGAAGGAACTATCTTCAACTATGAGCACAAACATCAACCTTCCATTCATAACAGCTAACCAATCTGGACCACTTCATCTAAATATGGACCTAACTCGTGCAAAGTTTGAAGAACTTATTAGCGACTTAGTTAAGAAGACTGAAGGTCCTGTACTTGATGCTATGAAGGACGCAGGTCTTACTAAAGATCAAATAGACAAGGTACTTCTAGTAGGTGGATCTACAAGAGTGCCAGCAGTACAAGAATGTATCAAACGTCTAGTTGGCAAAGAACCACAAAAGGACATCAACCCAGACGAATGTGTATCCCTAGGAGCAGCAATCCAAGGTGGAGTACTTTCAGGAGATGTAAAAGACTTACTACTACTTGATGTAACACCACTTTCACTAGGAATTGAAACTATGGGTAATATCACAACTAGATTGATTGAAAGAAATACAACAATCCCAACTAAGAAGTCACAAATATTTACAACAGCAGCAGATAACCAAACTTCAGTAGATATTCACGTACTTCAAGGTGAAAGACAAATGGCACAAGATAACATCACCCTTGGAAGATTCCAACTTGATGGAATTGCACCAGCAAGACGTGGAGTGCCACAAATCGAAGTAACCTTTGATATTGATGCAAACGGCATCGTAAACGTAACAGCAAAAGACCTTGGAACAGGAAAAGAACAACACATCACAATCACATCTTCAACTAACATGACCGACGAAGAAATCGACAAGAAGGTAAAAGAAGCTGAAATGTATGCACAAGAAGACCAAAAGAAGAAAGATCTAATCGAAGCTAAGAACAACGCAGACTCAATGATCTATCAATCAGAACAAACATTAAAAGACGTAGCAGACAAGATCAGCGCAGATGACAAAGCAAACATCGAAAAAGCTATAGAAGAATTAAAAGCTGTAAAAGATGGTGAAGATCTAGAAGGAATCAAAGCTAAGACAGAAAGCTTAACCCAAGCATTCTACAAGATTTCAGAAGAACTTTACAAAGCTCAAGCACAACAAGGTGGAGCAGAAGGCACAGAACATCACGATGAAGATGTAGTAGACGCTGACTACGAAGTTGTAGACGACGAAGAAAACAAATAAATAAAATAAATATTGAGGGAGGTTAAGCCTCCCTTTATATTACATAAAATAAAATGTGGAAAAACCTAGAGTTTTGTTGTAGAATAGTCTTTTGAAAGGTTGTGAAAGGTTGAGAGACTTTTATGAAATACTAGAGGTAAAAAGAGAAAGTACCCAAACAGAAATCAAATCTCAATATAGAAAATTAGCAAAAAAATATCATCCCGACCTGAATCCAGGAGACGAAGAAGCTGCGGAGCACTTCAAAGAAGTAAACATAGCATACGAAGTCCTATCAGATGAAAAGAAGAGACAGATGTATGACGCCTATGGAGAAGACGGCATAAATGGAAACGCGGGCAGCTATGGCGGTGGATTCGGCGACATATTCGGAGATATATTTGACATGTTTGGCCAAGGATTCAGTGGATTCGGCGGATATTCTGAAGCAGAATATAAAAATAGACCGATAAAAGGCGACGACGTAAGGGTCGACATAATCATCGACTTTAAAGAATCCATCTTCGGAGCTAAAAAAGATATAAACATAAAGAGAACAGAAACTTGCAAGACCTGTAACGGCGAAGGAACCGCACCGGGAACCCACAAGCACACCTGTGATAAATGTAATGGATCAGGTAAAATCAGGACCACCACATCATCACCATTTGGAAGATTTACCCAAGTGAGCGCCTGTGATAAATGCAAAGGAACTGGAGAGATCATAGACACACCATGTCCAGATTGTAAAGGTCACGGAACGAGAGTGGTAAATAAAAAGATAACCATCGACGTACCAAAGGGAATTGATGACAAGATGATCTTGACCCTAAGGGAAGAAGGAGATGCAGGACTAAACGGCGGACCAGCAGGAGATCTCTACGTCTATGTAAGAGTGAAAGAAGATCAAATATTCAAAAGAATGGGTAATGATTTGTACTTGGAACTACCAATAACCTACACAGATGCAGTGCTAGGAGAAAGTATCAAAGTACCGACAATTACAAAGCTTGTAGATTACGACATACCATCAGGCACAAAATCTGGAACCACATTTAGGATAAAAGGCGAAGGAGTGCCATACCTAAGAAAAGATGGAAAAGGTGACTTGGTGTTCAAAGTGGACATCCATGTACCAAAGAAAATAACCGATGAAGAAAGAGAAATTCTAGAAGAACTTAGGAAAAAAGATGGAAAAGAAATAAAGAAGGAAAGAGAAACATTTTTCGATAAAGTGAAAAAGTTTTTTGAATAGAATAGGGAATAAATTTTAATAGATGGGAGACCATCTATTTTTTTTGTTTTTTGTTTTTTATTTTTGGGGTTTGGAAAAAAATTACGAATTAACTTTGTAGCGGAACCTTCCAGGTTCCACAGCCGAAGGCGTAAATTCTTTAAATATTGCATATGATTAACACATATCGAGCGACAACATAAACAAGTGGCTAAATCATAAAAATCTGACCCCACCAGGGTTATACCCATTCGACTACGGGTGTCGGTAAACCTCCACCCTCCGCTCAGGGTGACTGTCTTCCTTAAGTTTTTCCAAGTAGAGCCTCTCGGCTATGGAAGCAAAATGCTTCCGCTACAAAAATACCTCATTCCTAAAATTCCTTTAATAACAATTTCAGAACCTTCCTCCGAACTATCCCATAGGATCCTTAATCATTACACTCTTGAAGATGTAACCTATGCCACCACAAGTGATTTTTGCTTTCGGCGTTAAGAAATTTTCCACTGTCTGAGCGTAGCGAGTTTGGAAAATTTTAGCCGGATAAAAAAATCACTACCAAAACCTCCCTAATGCGAGGTGGGTAGAGGGAGCTCGAGGGAGAAGGGAGGAAACTGCGAGTCTCGAAGAGAAAACCGTAGGTTTTGGTTATAATAATCATCAATTCTTGACCTCACCAGGGTTATACCCATTCGACTACGATGGTTTCGCCTTGCTCAACCGTCTCCGCTCAGGGTGACTGTCTTCCTTTTTTTTTGGGGGGGGGGGTTCCTTATATAAAGTTGGTAGGTGGTCGTCACCCTGAGCGAGAAAATTTATTTACGAGTCGAACGGGTAGTGCTGTATTTAACCAAGTCTTTGCAAATGAAATCATCAATACTTGACCCCACCACAGTTTAAATAATTCCTTGATTTATTCCGTGCAGAGGCTTCGGTTATGGAAGCAGATTGCTTCCGCTACAAAGTAAATCAGAATTTATCCTTTCCTATACAAATCATAAATCGCAATTTTACCCATTTATGATATAATTTATACAGGTGATTATATGAAATATATTGAATTTAAAATAGAAACTGACACTTCTCACAAGGAGGAAGTGTTAAATATTCTCTATGACAACAATTTGTTTGAGTACATGGAGTCTAGCAAGGAAGTTATAGATGAACTCGGTAGGTCCAAGGACAGCTGGGATTTCGTTGACGAAAATGTGTTAAATATCGATTCTGATGCAGTGGAGCTAACTGCTTTTCCCGAAAATGAAAAGGTGGCGAAGAGTCTTATAAATCTTTTTAAAGATATTGAAAATACTAAGACCAGCTATCTTATAAAAGACGATGAAGATTGGGCTAACAACTGGAAAAAATACTACCACCAAGTGCCTATTGCAGATAAACTTTTGATCAAACCTTCATGGGAAGATTTGGAAGAAGAGTTCAAGGACAGATTAATTGTGGAGATTGATCCTGGTATGGCTTTTGGCACCGGGACCCACGAAACTACCTACATGTGCCTTGAAGCTCTCGAAAAATATGTTAAAGATGATGATGTGGTCTTTGACGTTGGATGTGGTTCAGGTATCCTAGGCATTGCTGCGGCAAAACTCGGCGCTAAGGAAATAGTGGCTGTGGACCTCGATGAAAAATGCGTCGAAACTAGTATCGAAAATGCAAAGTTAAATGGTGTTGATGACAAAATGGAAGTCCATCTTGGAAATCTTCTAGATGTGGTGGATGGCACTGCAAATATCATCGTTTCAAACATCATCGCCGAAATCATAACCGGACTTGTCTTTGATTTAAGAGAACATTTAGTTCCAAATGGAATCTTTATCGCTTCTGGAATTATCGAAGAGAAGATCCAAATGGTTGTGGACGAGCTTGAAAGAAATGAGTTTGAAATTTTAGATATAAAAAAGAAAAATGGTTGGTCTCTAATCATAGGTAGAAGTATCGATGTTTAGAGTGTTTCAAGATAGTTTGGAAAGTCTTTCCGAAGAAAATAGACACCATCTTTTAAACGTGGTGAGGCTAAATCCAGATGAAGAGTTTGAGATCGTCTCTTCTGGCAAAGTTTATAGAGCCGTCTACGATGATGGTCTAAAGGTTCTAAGAGAAGTGGAAAATTCCCACGAGACGAGGCTTAGAATAAATCTCTACATGGCGCTTATCAAACAGGATAAATTTGAACTTGCCTTGGAAAAAACTACAGAGGTGGGTGTATCTTCTATCACTCCAGTAATATTTAAAAGAACTGTGGTAAATATAAAGGGCAAGGAAGACAAGAAGCTACTAAGATGGCAAAAAATTTTGGAATCTGCTGCGAAACAATCGAAAAGAGATATAATTCCAACTATAAATAACCCAGAAAAATTAGAAAATATAAATTTTAAAGGGACATTGATCGTTCCCTATGAAGGTGCAGAGAATATCTACATCGATGATGTTTTAAAAAATATAAAAGGTATAGAAGAAATCTCCATATTAATCGGTCCGGAAGGCGGATTTGATGAGTCGGAGATAGAATATTTAAAGACTTTGGGATGCAATATCGTAACTTTGGGAACTAGAATCCTAAGGGCGGAGACTGCGGCAATCGTCGCCTGCTACCAAGTCGGAGTAAATGAGGTGGTTCGTTGAAGACATTTTCAATTTTGACCCTCGGTTGCAAGGTCAACCAATACGAGTCAGAAGCTATGAAAGAAATCTTTGAAAAAAATGGATATATAGAAGTAGATAGTGAAACGGATGTGGCAGACGTGTACGTGGTGAACACCTGCACAGTTACCAATCTTTCAGATAGAAAATCGAGACAGTATATAAGGCGTGCCAAGAGGGAAAATCCCGATTCCATCGTCTGTGTGGTTGGATGTTACTCCCAGGTTAGTCCAGAGGAAGTACAGGCAATCGAAGGCGTGGACATCATAATGGGCACCACCGACAGAAGTAGAATTTTTGAGTTGGTGGAAAATTTTAAAAAGGACAAGAATCAAATCTCCATCGTCAAATCTCTCAAAGGTTTTACAGAGTTTCAACATATTGAAATCGACAAGGAATCGGAGATGACCAGGTCCTACATGAAGGTTCAGGACGGATGCAATAGATATTGCACCTACTGCATCATCCCATATGCGAGGGGTCCAATTAGATCGAGAACCATTGAAGATTCTGTGGAAGAAGCGAAAAGGCTAAGTGAAGCAGGCTACAAGGAACTGGTTTTAACTGGGATTCACATCGGATCCTATGGAAAAGACCTAGGAGATGAAAGACTTGTGGACCTCATAGAAGAGATTGCTAAGGTGGATGGTATTGAGAGAATACGTCTATCTTCCATTGAACCGATAACTATCACAAGAGATTTTCTCGAGAGGATAAAGGCGACGGGAAAAGTCTGCGACCATTTCCATTTGAGTTTACAAAGCGGATCCAATGCAGTTTTAAAAGCTATGAACAGACGCTACACGAGGGAAGAATATATAGAAACCTGTGATTTAATAAGAGAGTACTATCCTTATGTTGGTCTAACCACAGATATCATCGTCGGATTTCCAGGAGAGACTGATGAAGATTTTGAAGATACGGTGGACCTAGTTAAGAGGGTTGAATTTTCTAAGATTCACGTCTTTAAATATTCCAAGAGATCTGGAACTCCTGCAGCGGAGATGAAAAATCAAGTGGATGGAAATATAAAGATCGAAAGATCCAACAGACTTCTTGAACTTTCAGACAAGATGATGGAAAGATTTATAGAAAAAAATAGAAATACAACTCTAAAAGTCCTCTTTGAAGAAGAAAAAGACGGGTATATGAGAGGATATAGCACAAACTATATAGATTGTAAGATTAAGACAGACTTGGAACTTAAAAACCAGGTTCGTGATGCAAAAATAGTGGCAATAGATGGCGAAAGCGCCATTGTAGAAATAGAAAGGAGTTAGTATGGATTGTTTATTCTGTAAAATAATAAATGGGGACATCCCATCAGAAAAAGTGTACGAAGACGATCTAGTGTATGCTTTTAAAGACATAAATCCAGAAGCCCCAGTTCACTTTTTAATCGTGCCAAAGGAACATATTAAAAGTGCCTACGAACTAGATGAAGCACACAAAGAATTAATAGGGCATATATTCCTTGTAGCGAAAAAAGTTTTAAAAGATATGGGAATTGAAAATGGATTTAGAATCGTAAACAATGCAAGAGAAGACGGTGGACAGACTGTAGATCACCTACATTTCCATGTACTTGCAGGCAGAAGTCTTAATTGGCCACCAGGTTGATTTAGAAATAGAGTGGGAAACCACTCTTTTTTTATGTCCAAATATAAAATAAGTGCTCTACATGTTATAATATGACTATGAAAATTAATTACGATATAGAGATGAATAAATTAATAGAAAAATTAGATAGAAAGCCGAGACTTTTAATCCATTCCTGTTGTGGACCTTGCTCCACAGCGGTGCTTGAAAGGTTGGTAAAATATTTTGACATAGATATTTTATTTTTTAATCCAAACCTGGATAGTGAAGAGGAATTTTACAAGAGGGTCATCGAACAGAAAAAAGTAATCGCCCATATGGAAGATAAAAATCATGCCAAGATAGGGATAGTTGCCGTTTCTTATAATCACGATGAATTTTTAAAAATTGCTAATGGACTTGAAAAGGAGAGAGAAGGCGGCAAGAGGTGCATGAGGTGCTACTACCTCCGCCTTAAAAAAGCGGGAGATTATGCAAAAGCACATGGCTACGACTACTTCACCACCACATTATCCATAAGCCCTCACAAGAATTCTCAAGTTTTAAATAAGATGGGAATTGCATTGGGAGAAAGAATCGGAGTAAGCTACCTTATGAGCGACTTTAAAAAGAAGAATGGATTTAAACGCTCAGTAGAGATATCAGAAGAACTACATCTATACAGACAAGATTACTGCGGATGCGAGTTCTCAAAAATAGAAGCGATGGAGAGAATGAAATGAAAAAATTAATGGCAGGACTACTAGTAATAGTTGCGGCGGCCCTATGCCTATCCTATGCATACTTTTATTACGGACAACATAGTGCAAGTAAAAAGCCTGCAAAAATAGAAAAAATAAATAAAACAGAAGAGAAAGAACCGGAAAAAATCGAACCGGTCCGTGTAAAACTAATGGCGACAGGGGACGTTATGTTTCACATGCCTACTTACAAAAGTGCATTTAATAAGGAAAAAGGCGAGTACGACTTCACAAGCTTTTACGAAAAAGTAAGCGAAGATCTAAAGGGAGCGGATTTTGCCTTTGCAAATTTGGAAACAACAATAAATCCAAATAGACCCCTTGCCAGTTATCCAATGTTTAACACGCCGAAGGAAGCCTTGAAGTATTTAAAAGCAGCAGGATTTAAGGGAATGTCCACTGCGAATAACCACTGCATCGATACAGGTTTAGAAGGAATATTTACTACCATTGATGAACTAGATGCCAACGGATTTATACACTTCGGCACGAGGAAGACTGAAGATGAAAAACCGCCAATCGTGGATTTAAAGGGAATAAAAGTTGGATTTATCTCCTATTCAGAAATTTTCAACGGAATGGATGGGGTGATCCCTGCAGATAAAAAACATGTCATAAGTCCAATCAATTATGAAAAAATAAAATCGGATATAGATTACTTAAAAGAAAATGGAGCAGATATAATCATCTCCATGCCTCACTACGGAGTTGAGTACAAGACAGAACCGACGACATTACAACAGGAAGCGTCTAAATTTATGATAGATAACGGAGTGGACCTTGTATTAGGATCTCACCCACATGTGCTCGGAAGAGCTGGAATGTGGGAAGTGGGAGGAAGAAATAAATTCTTAATCTATTCCATGGGCAATTCCATCTCCAACCAAAGACAACCATGGATGGGCTCCTACGACACGGAAATGGGAGTACTGGTGGAGATAGATATAACAAAAGCGGAAGAAATAAACTTTGAAGTGGCGCTTCATCCCACATATGTGGCAAGATTTAGACAAGAAGGCGGAAACAGGTACTACGTCTACAAGATGACTGACCTCTTTGAAGGCGGAAAATACCAAGGAGACATCGACGAAAAAGAGAGGCAGAAGGTCCACATGCTCTACGAGAGAGCCAAGGAAATCATGGGAGAAAAATATGTTAAGTAAAATATTTACGATATACGGATGAAGCCGCAAACCACAGCGGTCCCATGTACAACTGTGCAGAAGCAATCATTCTTGCGGTGGATGAAGAATATAAATTAAATCTACCAGAAGAAGTGGTGAAATCAGTAGCAGGATTCGGAGGAGGTATGGGAGCAGGCTCAACCTGTGGCTACTTAACAGGAGCAATCTCAGCACTGTCACTTATCTTTGGACCAGAAGAGCCGCCCTATGGTACCATGGATCTTGCAGGAATATGTGCGGTCTATGTAGAAAATTTTGAAAAACTGAGTAGTACCATAAACTGCGTCGACCTAATAGCGGAAAACCCACCATGTATCGGCCTGGGAGTAAAGAGCCTTGATCTACTTTAGGAAGTAATAAAGCAGAATAAAACTAAATAATATATTTTACAAATTAAAATAATTTTTGGATAAAGTAAAAAGGCTATGGATTTTCCGTAGCCTTTTTAAATTTAATTTTTTTTAGTCCAAAATATTTTTAATTTAGTTTCATGTCGCCGTCTTTGATTATGCCTTTATTTTTTAAGATCAAATATACTACATAGGATATTATCGCTGGAAGTATGAAGTGGAGTAGTGCCATGTTTAGTAGTACTGTTCCTTTTGATATGGATTCCATTGCGTTTAGTGTTCCTATTTGTCCTACGAATCCGCAGGTGCCCATGCCTGATCCTAGTGGCGTATTTTCCATCTTAAAGATTATTGTTGAAATCGGTCCTAGGATTGCTGATGCAATGATGGATGGTAGCCAGATGACTGGTTTTCTTATGATGTTTGGCATTTGTAGCATTGAGGTTCCGATTCCTTGTGCTAGTAGTCCTTCGAAGCCATTGTCCTTGTATGAGATTACTGCAAATCCTATCATGTTTGCGCAGCATCCAACTGTTGCTGCTCCTCCGGCTAGGCCTGATAGACCAAGCATTATACATATTGCCGCACTACTTATCGGCAAGGTTAGGATCATGCCCATTGCTACTGATACGATGATGCCCATGATAAGCGGTTGTTGTTTTGTGGCTGCCATGATTGCATTTCCGATTGCAACCATCATTGCTTGGATGTATGGTCCTATGAATGTGGCGATGGTCGCTCCTACTAAGACTGTTATCACCGGTGTTAGGACGATGTCGATCTTAGTTTCTTTGGAGATTAGTTTTCCAAATTCCACTGCGAAGATGGTGGATATAAATACTCCTATTGGTCCTCCTAGCTGGTATCCTGCCACACCAACTACTGCTGATGAGAAGAGGACTAGGTCCGGTGCGTTTAGTGAATACGCGATGGACACTGCTATGGCTGGTCCTGTTGCAGCTTGTACTATTGGCCATAGGGTCTTGGATAGAAATTCGATATTAAATTCTTGCCCTATGGTGTTAAGTATTGTTCCTACGAGTAGTGATGCGAATAGTCCATATGCCATGGCTCCCATTGCATCGATAAAATAAGTTTTGAAAGAGATGTTTACTTTCTTTCTGTTTAAAAATTTGTTCAAAGTTTACCTCCTGTCTATATTATAGTACAATTTTTATTTTTTGAATGAGTGTTTTAATTTTTAAACTAAATTGTTGTCGTTTATTCTAAACAAAAAAACCTAGGTTGTCCTAGGTTTATAATTTGTCCCAAATGGTGACTTCGCCATTTGCGAGGGATTTCTGTATATCTATTACTCTTTGGTTTCTGGAGCCTCGAAATCTAAGGCTTAAGTCCAATTCTTTTTCTATAAATAATCCGTCTACTAATATGTCACATTCTTTTAGTAGGGCCAGTTTTTCTTCGTCTTCTAAGATTTTTTCATAGGTAAAGCCCGAGTAGACCCAGATGGATTTATCCACTTCTCTTTTTATTTTTTTTACGATTTCTTTTAGTTCATGAGGATGTTCCATTGGCTCTCCGCCTATTAGTGTGAGTCCGGATACTTCTGGAAGTTTTAGATCTTCTATTACTTCTCTTGTTTCTCTATCCGTCCACTTATCTCCGAAGTCAAAGTCTTGGTACTCTTCGTTAAAACAGCCTTTACAGTGGTGGTTACATCCGGTGACAAAGATGGAGGTTCTTATGCCTTCTCCGTTTGCCACGTCGTATTTTCTAATTTGTCCGTAGTTCATTAGATGTGTAGAACTCTGTCTTTTATTTCTTTGGTTCTTCCTTCTGTCCAGAAGTTTTCGCCAAGGTATCCGCAGGTTCTTCTAACTACTGTAAGGGTGTCTTTATCTTTGTTGTGACATTGTGGGCATTCCCATTGTCCGTCTTCGTTGACTTTTATTTCTCCATCAAATCCGCACTTTGCACAGTAGTCTGATTTGGTGTTAAATTCTGCATATTGGATATTGTCGTAGATATATTTTACAATGGTTTCTATTGCATCAAGGTTGTGACTCATGTTTGGAATTTCTACATAGGAGATACATCCGCCTTGGGATTTGTCTTGGAATTTAGATTCGAAGGCAAATTTTTCAAATGCAGTGATCTTTTGTCTTACGTCTACGTGGAAAGAGTTGGTGTAGTATCCTTTGTCCGTAATATTTTCTATGATTCCAAATCTATTTCTGTCGATGGTGTTAAATCTATGGGTTAGTGATTCTGCTGGTGTGCCGTATACTGCGAATTGAAGTCCTGTTTCTTTGGTCCATTCTTCTTTCTTTTCGTTTAGTTTGTCCATAATCTTCATGGCAAAGTCAAATCCTTCTGGATCTGTATGTGGAACTCCCTTTACAAGCATGGATGCTTCATAGATTCCAATGTATCCGATGGTTACTGTTGCGTATCCGCCTTTTAGAAGATGGTCTATGTGTTGGTTGTGACCGAGTCTTGCAATGGCTCCGTGTTGCCAGTGGATTGGACTCACTTCTGATGTTACATCCTTTAGATGGTTATATCTTAAAAGACCAACTCGCTTAACTAGATCGAGTCTCTTTTCTAATATTTCAAAGAATTTTTCTTCGTCGCCACGAGCTAGGATTCCTATTTGTGGTAGGTTTATTGTGCACACGCCTATGTTGAATCTTCCGTCGAACTTGTAGTTGCCATTTTCGTCCTTGTATGGTGATAGGAATGCCCTACATCCCATAGGTGAGAAGACATTGCCTTCGTAGTTTTCGCGCATCTTCTTCGCTGAGATATAGTCAGGGTACATTCTCTTTGCCGTACATCTTATAGCAAGGGCAGTTAGGTAATGGTATTTTGAATCTTTGTGTATATTATTTTCGTCAAGAACATAGATTAGTTTTGGAAATGCTGGTGTAACATATACGCCTGCTGTGTTCTTGATTCCTTGTATTCTTTGTACTAGTATTTCTTCGATGATTTGTGCAACTTCGTCTACGTATGGATCTTCGTCCTTTACATGCATAAATAACGTTACAAAAGGCGCTTGTCCATTGGAAGTCATAAGGGTATTTATTTGGTATTGGATGGTTTGAATACCTGATTGCAAATCCTTCTTAGTCATTGCGTCAGCCATCTTTTGTGCAGTTTCTACGTCGCCTATCATTTCAACACATAGGTTTAGATTCTTTTCGTAGGAACGTCTTAGATATTTTCCAAGGCAAGAAATATCTATTGATTGTCCACCGTATTGGTTGGAAGCAATCTGTGCTATTATCTGTGTCATAACATTACATGCAACTTGGAAAGATTTAGGAGTTTCAATCATCTTGCCATTTACAACCGTTCCGTTGTCAAGCATATCCTTCATATTTACTAAGCAGCAGTTGAAAATCGGTTGGATGAAATAATCCAAATCATGGATGTGGATTGCACCACTGTCATGAGCTTCAACTAAATCCGCTGGAATCATCTTTCTCTTTGCAATGTCCTTTGAAACTTCTCCCGCGATTAAATCTCTTTGGGTAGAGGCGATGATTGCATTTTTGTTTGAGTTTTCATCGATAACTTCGATGTTGGTTTGGTCAAGTAGACCTATTATTTCGTCATCTGTAGTGTTTGACTCTCTCTTAAAAGCCTGAACAGATTTATATGATTCATAAGCCCTAGCAGTTGCAGGGTTGTTTAAATTTATAAGTCTATAGTAGACTTGTTCTTCAATATCATAGATGGATAATTCTTTATTAAGTGCCTTCGCGTCTTCATAAATTTCATCGGCTATGGCTTTAGCTTGTCCTTCCACGAAGACTCCGTTGGAAGAATGCATAGCCTTGTTAATAGCAATTTCTATTTTGCTTTTGTCAAAAGGCACCCTGTCGCCATTTCTCTTTCTTACATACATTTCTATCTCCCTCACTTTTTAATCATAAATATATAATACTACATGTTGTGTTTTTAATCAATCAAAATTTAAAATAAATACTATATAAAGTGTAGTAACTTTATGTAACTTTACTAGACGATGGGCTATTATAAATGTTATAATAAATTTTAAAGGAGAGATTATGAGAAGAACAAAGATTGTGTGCACCATAGGACCTGCTTCAGATTCTGAAAAGGTACTAGAAGCACTTTTTAAAGAAGGATTAGATGTTTGTAGACTTAATTTTTCCCATGGGACTCAGGAAGAGCACCTTGAAAGACTAAAGAGAATAAAAAACATTAGACAAAAACTTAATTTACCGATAGCAACCATGCTTGATACCAAGGGACCAGAGATAAGGCTGGGAATTTTCAAAGACCAAAAGAGGATTAACCTGGAATCGGGAGATAGATTTACTCTTACTACTAGAGATTTGGAAGGAGATGAACACATCGCCTCCGTATCTTACAAGGATCTGCCACATGATGTAAAGGAAGGCTCGAGAATATTAATCGACGACGGACTTGTTGAACTGAGGGTAGAATCCATAGAAGGAACAGAAATTCACTGTAGTTGTTTCAATGGTGGAGAGATATCTTCTAGAAAAGGTGTAAACGTTCCCGATGCACAAGTGAATCTGCCGGCACTGACGGAGAAAGATATTTCAGATATAAAATTTGCAGTTAAAAACGATATGGACTTCATTGCCGCATCATTTATTAGAAAAGCGGAGGACGTACTAGATATCAGAAGGATCCTCGAAGAAGAAGGAGACTACGATATCAAAATCATTTCCAAGATTGAATCCAAAGAAGGACTTGAAAATTTAGATGAAATTATAGAAGCTTCAGACGGAATAATGGTGGCTAGAGGAGATCTTGGCGTGGAGATAGACACTGAAAAAGTGCCAATCGCACAAAAGAACATGATCAAAAAATGCAACGAAAAAGGAAAAGTAGTCATCACTGCCACCCAGATGCTGGACTCAATGATTAGAAATCCGCGTCCTACGAGGGCAGAGGCAAACGACGTTGCAAATGCTGTGCTAGATGGCACATCTTGTGTAATGTTAAGTGGGGAGACTGCAAGCGGAAAGTATCCGATTGAATCTGTTATAACCATGAGAAAGATTTTAGAAGTGACTGAAGACTCCATGGACTTCGACGAAATTTTAAGTAAGAAGATCGAAGAAATTTCAAACACCATTACAAATGCCATTGGCAAGAGCACCTGCACAATTGCAAGGGATTTAAATGCAAAAGCCATAATCACAGCGACAACCTCTGGATATACCACAAGATCCATCTCAAAATTTAGACCAAAATCACTCATAATAGGAGCAACCACTTCTGAAAAAGTGAGAAGGCAACTGAATATGGAATGGGGAGTAAAATCCATCCTTGTGGAAAGTAAAGAGATAAGTAATGATGTCATTGATGCATCCATAGAAACATCGGTGAAAAAAGGTCTTGTGTCTCCAGGAGATACGGTTATAATAACCGCAGGAGTTCCTGTGGGTTTAGCAGGCTCAACCAACTTAATTAAAGTCGAAATAATAGGAGAGATCCTGTCAAAGGGTATAGGTATCGGCGACAAAGAAGTGACTGGAAGAGCAGTAGTAATAGAAGGTGAAGGTGACTTCATCAAGAAATTCAAAGATGGGGATATTGTAGTAACCAAAGCAGTAACCCAAGAAATGACCAAGTACCTAGACAGAGCAGCAGGCCTGGTAGTGGAAGAAGAAGGTTTCACCAGTCCATCTGCAATAGTAGGCATCACTTTGGGACTACCAACAGTAGTGGGAAATACAGACATAACCAAAAAAATAAAATCCGGAGACATCATAACATTGTCATCACCAGAAGGTATAATAAGAAAAGGAAAGGTATTAAATTAAATGAGCACATTAGAAAAGTTAATCGAAGTAGTAAAACAAGATTCAGAAAAAGCCCTTGGCTGTACCGAGCCTGTAGCTGTAGGTTACTGTGCAAATGTGTGCAATAGTTACTTAGGCGCAGGCGAAAATGAAAAGATTGAATCAGTAGAAGTAAGAACATCCAAAAATATTTTCAAAAATGGAAAAGCAGTTTACATTCCAGTAGTAAAAGAAACTGGATTAGATTTAGCTGCAGCACTTGGAATATTTGCTCCTACAGTGGACGATGGATTTATGGTGTTTGACAAAATAGACGACGAAGTAATAAGAAAGGCAAAAGAATTATTAAAGTCAGGTAAACTAACCGTAAAACACATCCCAACCAAAGAAAATGTCTATGTAGATGTAAAGATAAAAACAAAAGATAAGGAAGCAATAGCAGTAGTATCTCACGCCCACACCAACATCAGCGAAGTAAAAGTCGACGGAGAAGTAGTATATAGAAACGATGAAGAAATAGTTGCAAAAGATGACGACGATAAAATCGACATCAAGTCACTATCATTCAAAGAACTTAGAGAAATCGTAGAAGGAGCTCCAGAACACACATTTGACTTCACACTAGAAGGAATCGAAGTCAACTTCAAAGCATCAGAACAAGGACTAAATGAAAAAGGTAAATTAGGAGCAACTTTAAAAGGACTAAAAGAAAAGGGAATCCTAGCAGATAACTTTGTAACCAAGGCGAGAATCATGACCGCAGCAGCAGCTGACATGAGAATGACTGGAGGAGACTGTCCGATAGTTACCTCAGGAGGATCAGGAAACCAAGGAATCGGAGTAATCCTACCAATAGCAATCGTAGCAGATGAAGAAGGAATAGATAAAGATAGATTAGGAAGAGCACTATTCTTTGCACACATCATAAATAGATATGTAAAAGAATACTCAGGCAAACTTTCAGGTATTTGTGGATGCGCAATAGGGGCGGCAGTAGGAGCCAGCGCAGCAATAACCTGGATGTTAGGCGGCACAGATGAACAAATAGCAGGAGCTCCAACCAATATCTACGCAAACCTAACAGGAATGGTATGTGACGGAGCAAAGGAATCTTGTTCAATGAAACTATCTACCTCAGCAGAAGAAGCAATCCTTGCAGCATACCTTGCAGTAAACGGAATGATCTCTAAAGAAAGCGTAGGAGTAGTAGGAGCAACCATAGAAGACACCATCTCCAACATAGGAAGACTTTCAAGAGAAGGATTCAAAGACGTAGACAATGTAATGCTAGATATAATAGAAGCATACTAAAATATAAAAAACTAAACGGGCATGGAGCCCGTTTTTTTATGCGAAAAATTATAATTATAAAGTAAAATGTTTACAATTCAATTTACTATAGTATATTATTAAATATATAAATAAATAATATGGAGGGAGTATGAAAAAGAAAATAATAATTATTGCCCTTACTGTGCTGATATTATTGGGCACAAAAGTAGAAGCACAAACCTTTAAAGATATGAAGAAACATTGGGCAAAGGAACAGATAGAATGGGCAGTTAATAAGAAACTATTCAATGGATATCCAGATGGAACATTTAAACCTCAAAGAGCGACAACAAGAGCTGAGTTTCTTACAATAATTTCCAACATGATTGGTATGGATTACACAGGAAGTCCAATTAGTTTCAAAGACGTGCCAAGCAAGATGTGGTACAAGCCAATAATAGAAAACTTAGTGGGATGGAAAATCGTAAAGGATGGAGATTACATAAATCCAGATTCTAAAATAACAAGGGACGAAGCATTTGGATTATTGGGACAGCTATTTCCATATAGAGAACAGTATATGAAGCTTAGCTTCGAAGATAATTTCACCGTCAAAAGACATAGAGATATAGGAGTTTTAAAAGATCTAGGAATAGTAAATGGAGATGAATACAATAGAGTAATCGCTCACGAAGGCATAACTAGAGCAGAAATAGCAACCATACTCTACATCATGTCAAATAAAAACATAGAAGTTGAAAAACAATTGGTACAAAGAGCAAGAGAAGAAAATAAATTAAACTTTGACTTCGATGAAACATTTAGCAGAGAAAAATATGATAGAACATATAAAAAACTCATGGCAACTCCACAAGAAACAGATCCTCAGATAGACGCATTATTTAGAGAACTAGACAGACAAAATCCAGGATTTACCTACAAAAAAAATAAAAAGTTTAGAATAGATACAAACGACCTTATTATGGACTTGCAAAGAGTAATAGAAGAAAGTCCGGATAGAATGTTTTTAAAAAGCTATGTACTAACTAACGAATATCCATCAGGAGATATAAAGTTCAAATTCGAATACAGTGTATCTCAAGAAGATGCAAGGACCATTATGAGTACTATCCATAGTATCAAGCAAGAAGCGGAAGGCAAAAACGATTATGAAAAAGTAAAGATAATACACGATTGGATAGTGAATAACACAAGGTATGCTTACGATGAATATAAATCCGGAAATTATCAAATAGACAAGAATATAACTGCCTTCATGCCGATATCTATCTTTAAATACGGGAAAGGAGTTTGCCAAGCCTATGCAGAAACATTTGATCTATTGGCAAAAGAAGTAGTACTACAGTCAATACTAATATCGGGAGAAGGATACAGCTATGAAAGTTGGGGAGGACACGCTTGGAACTTAGTAAATGTGGACGGAAAATTATACCATATAGATACTACCTGGGACGATCCAGTATCAAGTGATGGAAGAGATTTATTAAGGTATAAATATTTCTTGATTGATGATCAGACTATGTCTATAAACCATAGATGGGAAAGAAAAAATTATCCGGAAGCGAACAATGGATGCTTAAATGAAGGATTGGATATTGAAGGATATAATAATTATTATAACAATACAAGTAACAATAACGACAATAAGAGTGTCTATGAAATCTTTTTAAAATAGATAAGAAACGGGTGTAAACCCGTTTTTTTAATGCGAATATTTATTGGTGCAATGAAACTTAAGTTAGGATATAATTTTTAATAAAAAATTTTTTAAAAAATATATAATTTTAATCCCAACATAGGTAGCCAACTTGTAGCCAACTTTTTGTAAACAAAAAATAAAAAAACTGTTAAGAACAATGTCTTAACAGTTTCTTGGTGCCCAGAGCCGGAATCGAACCAGCGACACGTAGATTTTCAGTCTACTGCTCTACCGACTGAGCTATCTGGGCATATGGTGGGCCTTCAGGGACTCGAACCCCGGACCTACCGGTTATGAGCCGGGCGCTCTAACCGACTGAGCTAAAGGCCCCTACTTAAAGAGTCTTGGCGGAGAAAGAGGGATTTGAACCCTCGCGACCCTAATGAGCCCTACTCCCTTAGCAGGGGAGCCTCTTCAGCCTCTTGAGTATTTCTCCAGTATCAATTCCCTACGGTTATGTTTTCCGCATCACTCTTAATAGTATATATGACCATCTAAGAATTGTCAACAGAAAAATTTGAGATAAATCTATCTCTTTGGAATTGCTATTCTATTTTAACATTTTAAATTATATAAGTAAAGAAAATTTTTTTTTGGGGGGATTATTTCCGTGAAAACTAGTTTTTTACCTAAGGAACATACATTTGACAAATATTTTTCTTCTCATTAAGATATAATATATTAGAAAGAATATATTTATATAAAAGGTTAGACTATGGATTTTAAGATACATTCAAAATTTAAACCAACAGGAGATCAACCGGAAGCTATTGATGGTTTGGTCAAGGGTTTAAACAAAGGTTATAAACATCAAACTTTGCTGGGAGTTACTGGCTCGGGCAAGACTTTTACCATGGCAAATGTAATTGAAAAGGTGCAGAGACCGACTCTTGTAATCGCACACAACAAGACTCTTGCATACCAACTTGCCAGCGAGTTTAAGGAATTTTTCCCAGAAAATGCAATTGAATACTTCGTCAGTTACTACGACTACTATCAACCGGAAGCATATGTGCCTGGTACGGATACTTTTATCGAAAAGGATTCTTCTATAAACGATGAGATCGATAAACTGAGACACTCTGCCACCATGGCTCTTTTTGAAAGAAGAGACGTGGTTATTGTGGCGTCTGTATCTTGTATCTATGGTCTGGGAGACCCGATTGATTACGAGCATCTTGCGATTTCTCTTCGCCCTGGTATGATAAGGGATAGAAATGAAATCATGTCGAAGCTTGTGGATATTCAATACGTTAGAAACGATATAAATTTCATAAGGGGTACCTTTAGAGTTAGGGGAGATACATTGGAAGTATTTCCCGCATCTAGTTCCGACAGGTCCATTCGTATTGAATTTTTTGGTGACGAAATTGATAGAATTACTGAAATAGATACTCTAACTGGAAATATAACTGGATATTTAAACCACGCATTTATTACTCCTGCGTCCCACTTTGCGACTTCTTCTGAAAAGGTGGATAGGGCGATTGAAACTATTAAGATCGAACTGGACGAGAGGTTAAAAGAACTTCGTGGTCAGGAAAAGCTGTTGGAAGCGCAAAGGCTTGAACAGAGAACCAACTACGATTTGGAAATGCTTCAGGAGATGGGATTTTGTTCTGGAATAGAAAACTATTCGAGACATCTCTCCGGTAGAGAACCGGGAAGTCGTCCATATACTTTGATAGATTATTTTCCAAAGGATTTTCTTTTAATTATTGACGAATCCCACGTTACGATTCCTCAAATTCGTGGAATGTACAACGGTGATAGATCTAGGAAGCAGACCTTGGTGGACTATGGATTTAGACTTCCATCTGCCCTAGACAATAGACCCCTTAGGTTTAACGAGTTTGAATCCATGGTCAATAAGGCAATCTACGTCAGTGCCACACCTGGACCTTACGAAAAGGAACATCAAGAAAATTATGTGGAACAGATCATAAGACCTACTGGACTTCTCGATCCAAAAATTGAGGTAAGACCTATTAAAGGTCAAATCGATGATCTTGTTTCTGAAATAAATAAGAGAGCAGAAAAAGGCGAGAGAACTCTTGTCACTACACTTACGAAAAAAATGGCGGAGGATCTTACCAAGTATTTTAAAGAACTTGGAATCAAGGTTACCTATATGCACTCCGACGTGGATACCATCGAGAGAATGGAAATTATTAGAGATCTTCGTCTCGGCGTTTACGATGTGCTAATTGGAATCAACCTTCTTCGTGAAGGTCTGGACCTACCAGAAGTTTCCCTCGTTGCAATTCTTGATGCGGACAAGGAAGGTTTCCTTCGTTCTGAGACTTCTCTTATACAGACATCTGGTCGTGCTGCGAGAAATGTGGACGGCATAGTAATCATGTATGCGGATACAATCACCAAGTCAATGGATGTAACAATCACTGAAACGGAAAGAAGAAGAAAGATTCAAAATCAGTACAATATAGATCACAATATTGTTCCTAAGACCATCGAAAAGGGAATTAGGGACGTCATCGCCACCACAATTGCATCGGAAAGTAACGAAACTTACAAAGTGGACGATGAATTTACAAATGATGAAATAGAAGCCATGATTGAAGGCTTAAAGGTTAGAATGTACAAAGAGGCGGAGGGCTTGAACTTCGAAGCTGCTGCCGAAATTCGTGATAAAATAGAAGAACTTAGAAAGAAGATGATTGATTGACAGATAATATTGTTATAAAAGGCGGAAGGCAACACAATTTAAAGAATGTGAACCTGACCCTGCCGAGAAATAAATTTATAGTTTTTACAGGGCTATCTGGATCTGGCAAGAGCTCACTGGCTTTTGACACCATCTATGCGGAAGGACAAAGAAGGTATGTTGAGAGTCTATCCTCCTATGCGAGACAGTTCTTGGGTCAGATGGATAAGCCAGAAGTTGAGAGCATAGAAGGGATGAGTCCTTCTATTTCCATCGACCAAAAAACCACCAGCAAGAATCCTCGTTCAACCGTTGGGACTGTAACGGAGATTTACGACTACTTGAGACTTCTCTTTGCAAGGGTGGGTCATCCTTACTGTCCAATATGTGGCAAGGAAATAACTTCCTATACAGTAGATCAAATGGTTGACAGAATTATGGAACTGGAGGAGAGAAGTAGAATTGTAATCATCGCTCCAGTGGTGAGAAGAAGAAAGGGAACCCACAAAAAGGTTCTTGATAAGATAAAGAAAGATGGATTTATAAGAGCGGTTGTAGATGGCGAGATGCTTGACATAACCGCCGAAGAAGTGGAACTGGACAAGAATACATTCCACGATATTTCCATAGTAGTAGATAGACTTATAGTTAAAGAAGGAATCGAGTCAAGACTTAGCGATTCCATTGAGCTTGCTTTAAATGCCAGCGATGGAATTGTAAATGTCGATGTTATAGATGGAGAAACATTTGTGTTTTCATCTAAACTCGCTTGCCCAGAATGTAATATTGTAATAGAAGAGATTACTCCTCGTTCATTTTCATTTAACAGTCCACTTGGAGCCTGCGAAGTTTGTAATGGACTAGGATTTTCAAAGGAACCTGACCCAGAACTGATCATCCCAAACAAGGATCTTTCCATCAGTGAAGGCGCCATCGCATCATTTTCAAATGTGGACGGCACCTACTACATGGAGATCTTTAAACAAATTGCAAAACATTATAAATTCAGCGAGAAAGCACCGATTAAAGATGCTCCTCCTGAAATGATAAATGACATTCTCTACGGAACAAAGTACAATGTAAATATAAGGTACAAGTCCATGTTTAGCGGTATGACCGGATTCAAAGGCAACTGGGAAGGCGTAATTTATAATTTAAAGAGAAGGTATACTGAGACTAGTTCCGATAGAGTTATAGACAAGATTGATGAATTTATGTCTGACGAACCTTGTCCAAAATGTCATGGGAAGAGGCTAAAGGATGCATCTTTAGCGGTAAAGGTAAATGGAAAAAATATTGCAGAAGTGACGGATATGTCCATCGTTGATGCACTGGAATTTTTCAACAATCTAAAACTTTCTGAAAAGGAAGAGATAATCGCAAAACAGGTGCTAAAAGAAATAAGAGAGCGTCTAGGATTTTTAAAAAATGTCGGCCTCGATTATTTGACCATGTCTAGGATGGCTGGCACCCTTTCCGGAGGAGAAGCACAGAGAATTCGTCTTGCTACACAGATTGGATCTCACTTGGTTGGAGTTATCTATGTCCTTGATGAGCCGAGCATTGGACTTCATCAAAGGGACAACGACAGACTTTTGAAAACTCTTAGGGAACTTACAGATATTGGAAATACTTTGATTGTCGTTGAACATGATGAGGACACCATGAGAGCCTGCGATATGATAGTTGACATCGGTCCGAAGGCGGGAATCCACGGAGGAGAGATAGTCGCAACAGGATCGGTGGAAGACATAGAAAAATGCGAAAGATCCATAACTGGACAGTATCTATCTGGCAAGAAGAAGATAGAAGTTCCGAAAACAAGGCGTGAATATACAGGCAAGACCATAAAGATTCATGGAGCAGCAGAAAATAATCTAAAAGATATAGATGTTGAGATACCACTAGGACAATTCGTATGTGTCACTGGAGTTAGCGGCTCCGGCAAAAGTTCCTTGGTAAATGAAATTCTATACAAAGCCCTCGCTTCTTCGGTAAATAAATCGAAGATTAAGCCTGGAAAATATAAATCAATCGAAGGATTAGAAAATATAGACAAGGTTGTAGACATTGACCAAAGTCCTATCGGCAGGACGCCGCGTTCAAATCCGGCAACCTACACAGGAACCTTTGATTTAATAAGAGATATATTTGCCATGACCAACGAAGCCAAGATGCGTGGATATAAGAAGGGCAGATTCTCCTTCAATGTAAAAGGTGGAAGATGCGAAGCTTGTAGTGGAGACGGAATAATAAAAGTAGAGATGCACTTTCTACCAGATGTATATGTGCCTTGTGAAGTCTGCAAAGGCAAGAGGTACAATAGGGAGACACTGCAAGTATTATTTAAAGGTAAAAATATTTCTGACGTGCTTGACATGACTGTGGAAGAAGCGATAGAATTCTTTGAGAACCATCCAAGGGTACTTCGCAAACTAGAAACACTACAAAATGTAGGACTATCATATATAAAATTAGGACAACCATCCACCCAACTTTCTGGAGGAGAGGCACAGAGAATAAAACTTGCAACTGAGTTATCCAAAAGAGGAACCGGAAACACCATCTACATTTTAGATGAACCGACAACAGGGCTTCACACTGCGGATATCCACATGCTAATAAAAGTTCTCCAAGAATTGGTGGACAGGGGCAACACAGTTGTGGTGATTGAACACAATTTAGACGTAATAAAGACGGCGGACCACATAATCGACCTAGGACCAGAAGGAGGTTCTGGAGGAGGGACGATTGTGGCAACGGGACGCCCGGAAGAAATAGTTAAAAATAAAAATTCCTACACAGGAAAATATTTAAAGAAAGTGCTTGGTGACAATGAAAAAAAGAATTAAAAATATAGTATTAGCGGCGCTAATCATCATCTCAGCAGCCTTACCAAATTCATCACTTGCCTACACAAGACCAAATAATTTTTCGAATTTAAAAGGTGCAGCAAGGATCGAAGGAATAAAGAGATTTCAAGCTGAGTTAAACGTGCCAACTACGGGAGTTATAGATGCGATGACGAAAAAAGTACTTCACACTGAAAATATTAGAGTGAGGGACTATGTAAAACCGCCGACAAATGGCAATTGGATTACAGTAAATTTAACCAATAGGATCTTGACTATGTACAAGGGAAATGAAGTTCTATATAAATTTCCGGTAGCGGTAGGCGCATCAGCAACACCAACACCAGCGGTAAAGGGAAAGATTATGAACAAACACGTGAACCCTGCCTGGGGAGGAATGGGCGGAAAATACAAAGCAACCTCTCCAGACGATCCGTACAATCCACTTGGAGAGAGATGGATGGGGTTAAACCTTGGAAGATACAGCGGATATGGAATCCACGGCACCATCAAACCACATCAAATAGGAATGTATGTGTCCAACGGATGTATAAGAATGTTTAATCACGACATAGAAAACTATATTTTCCCAGCATCCAAGGTGGGTATGCCGGTTTATATAGGAAGAAATGAAGAGTTAAATTCCTGGGGCGTGTACCAATATTTTGAAGAAATAGATCCGAATGCAGCACCAAAAGATACACCACAAAAACCGGTAGTAGAACATTACGAAACAGAGGATCTATACGAATATTAATTAAGTAAGAAAGTTCAAGAAAAAATCTTGGACTTTTTTTGTTTGGGAAAATGTGTCTTGCATTTGTAGCGGAAGCATTTTGCTTCCACAGCCGAAGGCTACAATAAACTTTGCAAATAGTTAACACCTATCTAGCGAAACCTCTCCCAATTAGTCATCCTGAGCGGCAAAGGCGTTAGCCTTTGAAGTCGAAGGATCTGACCTATATTTGACCTAGTCTAGGCAAGTAAAAATAAAAGCTCGAAGTCAATTCCGATTACAGAAACTTAAAAATTCTAAACCACGTCGACCTATAAATCGCAACTCGCTACGCTCAAACAGTGCGATTTATAGCCGGTCTTCTTAGGTTTGAATTTTAAGAGTTTCTTCCAGACGGAATTTCCTTTCGAGCTTTTTATTTTATATAAGTAAATAATAAAAAAATATATTCTAATTATCTCTGTAGCAGGAGCTGCGAGATTCCAATAAAAATAATTCGAAAAGTATTCTCTATACATTAAATAAAACCTTCCTACGACCTATGCCATAGAATCCTTACTCTCAATCCTAGTAAAGGATTAAACCTTCACCACCACAAGTGATTTTTGCTTCCGGCGTTAAGAAATTTTCCACTGTCTGAGCGTAGCGAGTTTGGAAAATTTTAGCCGAATAAAAAAATCTCTACCAAAATCTTCCCAATGCGAGGTGGGTAGAGGGAGCTCGAGGGAGAAGGGAGGAAACTGCGAGTCTCGAAGAGAAAACCGTAGGTTTTTTCGAGAGACGTTAATTCATGTATAATTAAATTATGGAAATTATAAAAAGTAGACAGAATAAAAAAGCAAAATATTATAGAAGTTTGCTTCAAAAAAAATATAGAATAAAAGAAAATTTATTTTTAGCTGAAGGTGCTGTAGTCATTAGGGAGGCACTGGACTTCATAGATCCAAAGTATGTGGCTATTGAAGATAAGAAAGATTTTGGCGAAATTATAAATCTTTTAGAAAAGAAAAATATCCCTTACGACATCTATGACAGAGAAGTTTTCGAAACTCTTTCTGATACCAAGACTCCTCAAGGCATCATCGGATATTTTGAAGTAGAAAATAAAACTTTCGAGCCGAAACCTGGAAAGTATCTTTACCTCGATGGGGTGAAGGATCCTGGAAATATCGGCACTATTATAAGAACTGCAGAAGCCTTTGGCGTTGATGGAGTGCTTATTTCTAGCGAATGTGCGGAACTTTACTCACCAAAGGTGGTGCGTTCCACTATGGCATCTATTTTTAGAACCAAGGTTTATTCAGATATAAACTTAATGGATATAAGAAATGGATTTAAAATCGTCTGTGCCGACTTAAAGGGAAAAAATATAAGGGAAAAGACGGATTGGGATGACACTATTGTGGTCATCGGAAGTGAAGCTCAAGGAGTATCGAAAGGAATTTTAGAAATTTGCGACGAAGCTGTTCTGATTCCTATGGATAAAAATATTGACAGCCTAAATGCAGCGGTGGCGGCATCGCTATTTATGTATGAGATGACAAAATGAAGAGAATATTAGTTAATTATGAAATAAATCGAGAAATCGTGGAAAAATTGGAAAGTTTTAATTTGAATGTCATCTACACAACGCCAAATGAAAACCTGCCAGAAGGATTAAAAGGGCATCCAGATCTGTTGGTGCATCAGCTTCCCGACGGAACCATGGTAGTTGACAGGGATAATCTCGACTATTACAAAAAACTTTTCCACGATAGGAAGGTAATCCCATCGGCAAAGAAAATCGGATCCACCTATAGCGAGTACGTGGGACTAAATTCGTTTTGCTTCGGCAAGTACTTCGTCCACAATTTAAGTCTGACAGATGATGTGCTCCTAGAATACTACAAGAGGCACAACTACATTATGGTGGACGTGAAACAGGGATATAGCAAGTGTTCCACATTTGTGGGATCCAATTTTTTAATCACTTCGGACATGGGAATATTTAAGAAATTAAGAGATAAAGTTAGAATCTTCCTCATCGATCCAGGGCAAATCAAACTAAAAAATTATGAGTATGGATTTATCGGCGGAGCATCGGGCAAAGTATTCAACTACCACTACTTGACTGGAAACTACAGCAACCATTCATCGAGGGAAACCATCGCAAGAGTGGCAAGACCGATAGTGTTGTCCAAAGGAGAGTTGGAAGATTTCGGAACTCTAATGGAAATATATTGATAAAAAAATAAATATTTAAATTAACCTGTCGCAAGGCAGGTTTTTTTTGTATGGAATTTTTTGAGATGATGATAAGTATTATTACTAAAGTATTAATATTTTATAACCGCAAAGAGCGTCTTTTGTGAAAAGATTTAAAGGAAAAAGAATAGAATTGTTTGTGTAAAAGATAATTATTATCATAAATATTTTACTAGAAAATCAAAAATAAACTCATGCTCTACGTAGAGCATCTAAAATAATTAACTAGACTAGGTTAAATATAGGTCAGATCCTTCGAAGCCCTAGCCGAAATCTTTGATTTCGTTGCAGGTCTTGTGCATAGTTCCAAAGAAGCCAAATGAAATGAAGGCTGATTTGTAGAACTCGACTGCCTCTCAGGATGACAAATTGTAATGGTCGTTGCTTTATATATGTAAATGATTTGCAAATTCTATTGTAGCCTTCGGCTGTGGAAGCAAAATGCTTCCGCTACGAATTTACATAGTAGCAATTGTTGTTTTACGGCTTCGCCTAAGTAAAAAGAGTTTAATATAAAATTCATGGAATCTCTTTTCCTCACACCAATTTTTTAAAAATTTTATCTATCTTCCAATAATTTCTTGTAACAAAAACAGATTTTTTAAATATATTACTTTACTTTAAAATAAAAATGATAAAAATTATCAAAAAGCTTGACAACTATAATTACGTACTTTATAATTTCAATTGTTGATGATTCACATCCATAAAATTTTATACCAGGAGGATTTTAATGAAAAATAATTTTAAATTTATAGCAGTTTTTTTACTTTGCCTAACTCTACTTGTTGGCTGTGGTAAAAAAGATGATAATGGAGCTGCTAACGAAAAAAATAATAAAACTAATGTAGAAAGTGATGCTAACAAGAACCAAGGTTCTGAAAAAGAATCTGAAGACAGCGTAACTCTTGCTGATTGGGAAGGTACTTGGAATAGTATGGAAGGTTACTTAGATGCTGAAGAAGTACAAGGTGCTTATGAAGCTCTTGGAAAGAAAGATGGCAAGTCTGCCGAAGAAGCTAAGGCTGCTTACAAAGAAAAAAGACATTCTGATTTCTTAGGTATGAAGATAGAAGGTAACAATGTTACTTTCCTTGATAATTTCGAAGATAAAGACGGAAAGGCTATAGAAACTTCTGAGTACGAATTTGTCCACGAACAAAAGACTAAATTCGGCAGCAAGGATCTTGAATGGTTTGTTTTCAAATCTAAGAACCCAGATTCAAAATTCCCTATTCTACTTTTGATGCGTGTTGACCCAGAAGAAGAGCTTATCCATTTCCACATGAGATATGGTAGCGACGAAAATGAATTACTAGGTATGGACAAATGGTTCCCTACTTATGTAAAACCTGACTCAACTTTAGAACAAATTTCAAATGAAATAGCTGAATAATAGGATTACCATGAAAATAAAAAGAAAAGTTTATCTTTAGTCTTTTTATTTGTCATCTTATTAGTTGGATGTGAAAGAAAAGAGGTAGAACAAGGGGAAAACCTATTGTTTATACTTCTTTTTATCCTATTTGGATTTATAAAAAAAACACTTAAAACTTATTAGAGCTTTAGATATGAGGGAGGGGGCACTTATCGATGTTGGAATTTGATTTTATGATAAGGGCGCTTTTAGTAGGACTAATGCTATCAATCATGATTCCTTTAATCGGCGTAGTCATGGTAAACAGAAAAACTTCTATGACTAAAGATGCTCTCTCCCATACCTCCTTGGCAGGGGTTGGTCTAGGACTTATTCTTGGACTGAATCCTGTAATTGGCGTGGTATTTATCTGTAAGTTGCAACATTTTTAATTGAAATAATAAGGAAGAAATTTCCTCGGTATGGGGATATGACTGTAGCAGTAATCATGAGTACCGTACTCGGATTTGCAGCGGTGTTATCTTATTTTGCACCAGGGGTAATACTTTTTTAAACCGCCCTTATGGTAAACGGAAGCTACAATAACCGTACTACTTTCGGTTCTTTTGGGAGTAATCTACACCATGGTAGGAATAATAATTTCTTACTACTATGACATTAGACCAGGCGGATCAATCGTTATAAATTCTGTTATAGGAATGATGGTAATGGGTATAATAAATTTGTCGAGAAGAAAATCTAGTGTAAGCTTGACAAAGAATTAAATTAGTGCTAGATTATTTATATTGACAGATGGGACGAGTAACTTCTACAAGAATTTTACAGAGAGGAGCTAAAACCGGCTGAGAATGCTCCACATTCCTAGAGGCGAAGACTACCCCGGAGTTCTGCAGTAATATGCAGCGTAAGATATGCGTTAAATTCACTGAGGCCTACACAGGCGAACCAAGGTGGAACCACGATCATACGTCCTTTTGATGTATGATCTTTTTTTTATATTTAAGGAGGAAATGATGAAAATAAGTTTTCCAGATGGATCATCAAAAGAATTTGAAAAGGGAATAAAAGTTTATGACGTTGCAAAATCTATTTCAGAAGGTCTTGCAAGAAATGCTCTTGGAGCAATGGTAAATGACGAAGTTTTAGGAATCAACGATTCTATTAATGAAGATGCTGAAGTTAAAATCTTAACTTTTGAAGATAAGGAAGGTAAGAAGATTTTCTGGCACACCAGTTCTCATGTACTTGCCCACGCAATTATGAACCTATGGCCAGAAACTAAATTTGCAATAGGACCTGCAATAGATAATGGTTTCTACTATGATATTGATCTTGAACACAAAATCGTCCCAGAAGATTTGCCAAAGATCGAAGAAGAAATGCAAAAGATAGTTAAGGACGCTCACGAAGTAACCTTCGAAACTATGCCAAGGGATAAGGCAATTGAATTCTTCAAAGAAAGAGGACAAGATTACAAAGTTGAACTTATAGAAGGAATAGAAGATGAAAATGTAGGAATCTACAAGATGGGAAACTTCGTTGACCTATGCAGAGGACCACATATCGGAAATGTTAAGATAATAAAAGCATTTAAACTTCTATCAATAGCAGGAGCTTATTGGAGAGGCGACTCAAACAACAAGATGCTTCAAAGAATCTACGGAATTTCTTTTGAAAAGAAGAAACAACTAGATGAATATATAGAAAGAATGGAAGAAGCTGAAAAGCGTGACCACAGAAGAATCGGTAGAGAACTAGATCTATTCACCATGAGAGATGAAGGACCTGGATTCCCATTCTTCCTACCACACGGAATGATTTTAAAGAACACACTACTAAACTGGTGGAGAAATGTTCTTCTTGAAAATGGTTACGGAGAAATCCAAACTCCAATCATCCTAAACGAAGCACTATGGCACAGATCAGGTCACTGGGATCACTACAAAGACAATATGTACTTCACCAAGATCGACGGAGAAGACTACGCAGTTAAACCTATGAACTGCCCAGGATCAATCCTAGTATATGAAGAAAAAGCTCACTCATACAGAGATCTTCCTATAAGATTATCTGAATTTGGACAAGTTCACAGACATGAACTTTCAGGAGCTCTTCACGGACTATTCAGAGTAAGAACATTTACTCAAGACGATGCTCACGTTTACTGTCTACCAGAACAAGTAAAAGACGAAGTATTCAAGATGATAGACCTTGCAGAACTTTTATATAGCACATTTGGATTTAAGTATGAAATCGAACTTTCAACTAGACCAGATGACTTCATGGGAACTATCGAAGCTTGGAATATCGCAGAAAAGAATCTAAAAGATGCCCTTGAAGAAAGAGGATTAAAATACACAATCAACGAAGGAGACGGAGCATTCTACGGACCTAAGATCGACTTCCATCTAGAAGATGCAATCGGAAGAACATGGCAATGTGGAACTATCCAACTTGACTTCCAAATGCCAGAAAACTTCGAACTAACATACATCAACGCAGATGGAGAAAAAGCAAGACCAGTTATGCTTCACAGAGCACTACTAGGTTCAATCGAAAGATTTATGGGAATTCTAATTGAACACTTCGCAGGTAAATTCCCACTATGGCTTGCACCAGTACAAGTTGAAATCATTCCAGTATCAGAAAAATTCCACGACTATGCAGAAGAAGTTAAGAATAAACTAAAGACAAGTGGATTCAGAGTAGAAATGGATACTCGTGCAGAAAAAGTTGGATACAAGATTAGACAAGCTCAACTTAGAAAAGTAAACTACATGCTTGTAATCGGTGAACAAGAAGTAGAATCAGGACTTCTATCCATCAGAAAGAGATCTGGAGAAGAAGTAAAAGATGTAAAAATCGAAGACTTCATCTCACAAATGAAAGAAGAAGTTAAAGAAAAGAAGATCACTGAATAAAAAATATATAATTAAAACTCAATCCAAAAGGGTTGAGTTTTTTTATGTATTGTTTTCAAAATGTTACAGAAATTTGAAAGTTTCTTCACATTATCAATTAATCATGATTATGTATTGAAAATTTCAAAAAAATCTTGTAATATTTTTATAACAACGAAAAAGGAGGAATGCAGAATGAAAAAATTACTACCAATACTTTTAGCATTTACACTAGTACTTACAGCTTGTGGAAACAAAAACAACGCTGAAAAGAAAAATGAAGGAGCAAATGCTGGAACACAAACTGAAGCTCAAGCAGAACTAAAAGACGGAACTTACACAGGAGTTTCAGAAAAAGATGAACACGGCGGATACATGGAAACAACAATCACTGTTGAAAACGGGAAGATTACTGATGCAACTCTTAGAAACTTAAACGGAGACGGAACTGAAAAAGGCGAAGACTACGGAAAAGTTGACGGAGAAATCAAAGATCAAGCTATGTATGACAAAGCTCAACAATCTTTAGTAGGAGCAGCTGAATATCCAAAACAACTTGTAGAAAAAGGATCTGTAGATGCACTAGAAGCAGTATCTGGAGCAACTATATCACTTGAAATTTACAAGGATGCAGCTAACAAAGCTCTTGAACAAGCAAAATAAGAAAAATAATTAAGGGACTTCTAAGGAAGTCTCTTTTTTATTATAAAATTATATAACATTATTATATTTTAAATCTTAAAATAATACACTCCTTTAATGTTATAATATAAATAGATTAGTAAAATAAATAAGGAGGAAATATGAACACAAAAAGATTATTTTCTCTACTCGAAGAGAGAAGAGAAAAGATGATAGAAGATAGAAGATGGCTTCATATGCATCCAGAATTATCATTCGAAGAAACTGAAACCAGCAAATTTATAGAAAAATTTTATGAAGGAAAGGACGTAAAGGTAGACAAGAACATGGGTGGCTATGGACTTAGAGTCACCATAGATTCTGGAAAACCGGGCAAAACCATCGCCCTTCGTGCAGATTTCGACGCACTCCCAATTGAAGAAGATACTGGACTTGCTTTCTCATCTAAGAATAAGGGAGTAATGCATGCCTGTGGACATGATGCTCATACAGCATACCTTTTAAATTTAGCAGACGCTCTAATAGAGATGAAAGATGGGTTTAAAGGAAAGATTGTAATCATTCACCAACCAGCAGAAGAAGTTCCACCGGGAGGAGCAAAAGGAATGATCGAAGCTGGAGTCCTAGATGGAGTTGACAATGTAATCGGATGTCACGTCATGAGTCAAATGGATTTTGGAAAAGTCTACTATCACAAGGGACCTACTCAACAAGCAAGGGCAAAATTCATTGCAAAAATAATGGGGAAAGGCGGACATGGATCTTCACCCCACGAAGCAAATGACGCAATAGTAATTGCCAGCCAACTGGTAGTAAATCTACAAACTATAATTTCAAGAAGAATGAATCCAATGGAAAGTGGAGTTATAACCATAGGATCATTTGACGGAAAAGGACAGTTCAATATTATAAAAGATTCAGTAACCCTTGAAGGAGATGTAAGATGTATGTCAAACTCAGCAAGGGAAATGATTGAAAGAGAAGTTCGTGCTATGTGCAAAGGCTTAGAAGTTATGTATAGCTGTAAGATCGACTTGGATTACAAGAACGACTATCCAGTTTTGATAAACGATGAAGCGATGACTGATTTAGTTGTTGAAGCTGTAAAAGAAGCAAATATTCCAGGATTAGTTGGAGTAGAAGACTGCGGACCGCAATCACCATCAGAAGACTTTTCATACTACACAGAAAAAGTTCCTTGTTGCTTCTTCTACATTGGAGCTAAGCCAGAAGGTGAAGCATACCCTCATCACCATCCTAAATTTGACATTAGAGAAGAATCTATGATGATAGCTGCCATGTCAATGGGAGCAGCTGCTCTTAAATATTTAGAAAAGTAAGGAGTAAAGCATGAAACTTATGAAAAAGATCCCGGGAGGGACCTTATTAATACCTATGCTCGTATCGGCTCTCATAAACACAATTCACCCAACACTATTTCATGTGGGTGGTGTGACGGAAGCATTTTTCGCAGGAAGTGGACTTAACTTTATCCTAGGAGCGGCTATATTTATCTCTGGATGTCTTTTGAAATTATCCACCATAAAACACGTATTCCAAAGATATTTTTTTCTATTGGTATTTAGAACTGCTCTATGCGTTGGATTGGGAATCTTATTTTTCAAAGTATTCGGATTGGAAGGATTTTTAGGTATAAGTTTGGTTGCATTTATAGCAACTCTTACCTCCATCAACCCATCATTATTCCTAGCGATTATGGAAGATTTTGGAGATGAAGTGGACGTATCAGCCTTTGGACTCGTGTCACTATTTGCAACTCCGGTAGTAGCTTTATTTATCTTTGGACTTACTCAACCTACAGAGTTAGATTTTATGCCGATACTATCCATGGTAATTCCATTGGTACTTGGAATAATAATTGGAAATACAGACCATGAACTTGGTAAGTTCTTGGTAACTGGGATGCCATTCGTAATATTTATGCTAGGATGGTGCGTAGGAGCGAAGATAAACCTATTAGATGCATTTACAGCAGGAATTTCTGGAGTAGTTATGACTGTTTTATACTATGTTTTAACAGCGTTACCACTTTTATTTGTAGAAAAGAAGATTATGAAGAGGTCAGGAATAGCGACCTTTGGAATTTCAACCATAGCTGGACTTTCTGCCAGTGTTCCGCTAATACTTGCAGAAACCAATCCTGAAATAGCAATCTATGGAGCAAGAGCAACTGCAATAGTTACAATGGGAGTAGTAATATCTGCATTTGCATCACCATTTCTTGCTAAGATGCAGTACGATAAAATTAAAAAATAAAAATTTAAAAAAGAGAGGGGGACCTCTCTTTTTTTGTATAAAAAATCCCCCGACTAACGGGGGAAAAATTTTATCGTTTTTTATTTAAGAAGGGCAAATTCATAGCCTCTTTCTTTGAAGTAATTTATTATACTTGGTAGTGCATTTACGGTATGTTGTTTATTCATTGCGTCATGCATAAGTACTACCGCAACTCTCGTCTCTTCATTTTGATGTAGAGATTTATCGATATATCTAACCATTCCTTCTGGAGTAGAAGGTCTTACTGATTTAGGTTCAGCATCTCCTGATAGACAGTTCCAATCTATCCAAATTATTTTTCTGCTTGCTAGAGCTGAGTCAGCGCCTTCAATATTGTCCCAGGACATATGTCCTCCTGGATATCTCCACACATGGGATGCGAAATTTTCTCCTAGGATACTTTTTAGCTTCGCTGATAAAAGGTCAGCTTCCTTAGTTACTTGGCTATCATTTGCAGATCTTTCTGGATAAAGAAGATGGTAGTCGTGGGTGTAGGAGTGCATTGCAATTGCATTTCCATCTACTAGAGCTTCTTTCAAATATCTGCTGGACTTGTCGTTTATGGCTCTTCCAACAACGAAGAAGGTTCCTCTAACTCCATTTGCCTTTAGAGTTTTTAAAACTTGTGGAGTGATGGTAGTGTTTGGACCATCGTCAAAGGTTAAGAATACAAGTTTTTTATTTCCTTCATATGAAACTTTGCCAGTAGTCACATCTCTTACCCATTTAGTATCGTAGGCATACTTTGCAGCAGTGGTGATATGATTTTCTCCAGGAACCAATTTCTTTTTAATTCTTGAAGCTCTCACTTCTGCGATATAGCTAAGAGCCTTTACATCGTCTTTTTTGATGTTGAAGTTAATAGGATTTAGCTGATTTTCTCTCATATTAATCTTTAGAAATGTAGCTACATAGTCTGAGTTACTTTCTAAGTTTTTAGCAACTCTCGAAGGTCTCTTCCTCAAAGTAAAACTAAAAATAAGTAGCACGATAATTGTTACTACGAAGTAAAATCTTCTTCTTGCTCTCTCTTTTCTTCTTCTCGCTCTTCTTTTTCTTTCCAATTGTCTATCTTTTAATTTTATTTTTTCTAAATCGTTATTCATCTTGTCTCCTCACATATCAGTTTTTTTAAAAAACACGGATTCATATCTCGGATGTAGGTTCTGAGTTTTAAAATACTTCATCGAGTACAAAACTCCATTTATCTCAGAGCCGATGAGCATGGTGTAGCTCATAAAGTAACTCCAAGTTAAGAATGCAAATATGGACCCTAGGGATCCATAGGTCACCGAGTACTTAGCGAAGTTCTGTAGGTACACACCGAATAGGGCACTGAAAAGATTCTGTCCTATGGTTGTAAATATAGCTCCCGGTAGAACTTCTGTTATTTTTATATTTCTTCTGATGTTCTTATTTAGCGTAAAGTAGTACATCATAATAAATATTATTAACATATAAGCTATGGGAACCAAGTTTCTCAAAGCTTTAAACACATTGTAAAAGTTTGATGCATCTATCTGTAGAAATAGAAGAGCCTTTGTAATAGCCATCTCTCCAACTACTGATGTAATCGATATAAGTATTATCATAATCATGAGTAGTAGGGTAAAGACTGCTGCTATAAGTCTTCTTAAAAAGTAATTTCTATTGTCCTTTATTCCATAGGCATAATTTATATTTATGATAAGCTGCTTAACTCCACTGGATGCAGAAAATATACCCAGAATCAATGAAACCGATAGAAGCCCAGTGCTCGACGCTTTATTCAGATGAGAAATAAATTCTGCAATGATTGAATAAATTTCTTCTGGCAGCACCGTCATAAAATTTACAAATTCACTTTGATTAAATATTTCTACAAAAGAAATAATATTTAAAAAGGCGATTATAAATGGAAATATTGAAAGAATGGTAAAAAAAGTTAGAGATCCAGCCATCGCTGGCAGATTTTTGTCCCCGATTCTAAAGAGCAATTTGTCAATAAAGATCATAAGGGGACTATTTTTGTATTTATCTAATAATTTTTCTACTGCTTTCATTGTCACCTCAAAATAAATTGTTTAACTGTAAATTATATTATATAATAAATATTGAGATAATGCTTTAAATTTAAACATTCTTAAGAAAGATATTAGCAACTGTATCTGCAACATGTTGACATGTGTCGACACAGGACTCAAGTTTTAGACTTAATGTGTTATGCTTTAAAATATCTTTTGCCTCAAGGTTTGAAAATATATTTTGAGTAGACTCTATATATACATTGTCGGCTCTATCTTCAAGTTTTCTTATATGTTTAATTAAATCTTCTATGTCCGAATATTTTTTTGCGGTCTTCAGGCTGTTTATAAGTAGAACGATGCTATTTGAACAGTCGACGATTATATCTACAAAAGTATATGTGGACGTTGTTATCTCTTTGACGTCATACATATAGATCGCCATCAGGATATCTTCTATGTCGTCGATTACAGCATCGATGGAATGACCGAGATGGAGAATATCTTCCTTGTTAAGTGGAAGTATATACTGTTTTTCAACTTGTTTTTGAATTTGGTGGTAGACTTTGTCCGCATCATTTTCGATTTCATGAATTTCCATCACTAGGTACTTTACGTTTTCGTATTGGAAATCTATAAGGCTACGCCTTAACATATCGGAAGCACGGACTGTATATTCTGAAAGATCTACTAATAAATTATAAAAATTTACTCTTGTTGCCATAGCTCCTCCTTCGATACTTACAGTATCACAGTGGGGTAATTTTTACAAGATAAAGGAGATTAAATGCCTACTTTTATTTTAAGTTTGCTCTTTATAACCATCGCCCTTTCGGTGGTGATGCTTCTAATATTATTTAGAAGACATATGGTTGTTGAAGGCAATGCAAAAGACGAAAAAAAACTGAAAAAATGCGAAGAAGCGATAAACGCTGTTTCAGATGAGGATCTCGAATATTTAAAGAGATTAAGTAGAGATCTAGGTCCTGTAAATGGGGTCAAGTTTCTCATGGACAAGTACGATATGGATATCAGATGTGCAAAAACAATAATGGATGGAATCTTGGTACACAATTTAAGCGATGAAGATATCGAATATCTAAAGAAGGTCAAAAAAGATTTTGGTGACGATGCTGCCTATGATGTAGCTGTAACCAAGTTAAAGATAGATAAGAAAGATGTTAAAGAACTTATAAACAATTTGTAATGGAGGATTAAATTGGATATCACTCATTTTTTCGCCCTTCTCGGAGGACTTGCATGCTTCCTATATGGCATGGATCTTATGAGCAATGGTCTAGAACTGGTAGCAGGGGATAGACTTCACAAGATAATAGAAGGGATGACTAAGTCCATCTTTAGAGGACTTCTCGTAGGTATCGTTGTAACTGCAGCAATACAATCATCATCAGGTACTACTGTAATGGTAGTTGGATTTGTAAATGCAGGTCTTATGACACTTCAACAAGCGGTTGGAGTTATTATGGGAGCCAATATCGGTACCACTATAACTGGACAACTGGTTGCGTTAAATATTACAGCAGTTGCACCAATATTTGCATTTATAGGATTTATTTTAAACCGATTTGTGAGTAAAAATTCTGTTAAATATTTAGGACAAGTAATCCTAGGTCTAGGATTTCTTTTTATGGGAATGGAACTCATGAGTACAGCCATGGCACCTCTTAGAGAGTACGAAGGTTTTAGACAACTTATGATTACCATGTCAAATCCATTTATAGGAATCTTAGTAGGTACACTTGTAACAGGACTTATCCAATCATCTGCAGCCAGCCTTGGTATCTTGCAAGCCATTGCCAACGAAGGACTAATAGGACTTACAGGATCTATGTACATCATCTGTGGATTTAACATCGGGACCTGTATAACCTCTGTTCTATCTGCAATTGGAACTTCTAAAAACGCGCAAAGAACTGCAGCAGTTCACGTACTATTTAACTTTATAGGAACTATTATATTTGTTTTAATATCATTTGTAGTTCCAATAGATGCATTTATCGAAAGTATATCTAGAAATTTACCAGCGGCACAGATTGCAAATATGCACACATTCTTTAATATTATGGCTACTTTAATTCTACTTCCATTCTCAAGACATTTAGCTAAGCTTGCAACTATGGTTGTCAGCGGGGATGACAAGGAACAAGAAGAAATGGCGCTTCAATATATCAATCCTAGAAGAGCTGTTACAGATGCGTCAGTAGAAATCACAGACATTAGAGCGGAAACCAACAGAATGCTTGCCATTGCGAAGGACAATTTTAAAATGGCGATGGAACTTCTAGTTAATTTCGATCACAAGAAGTATGATTTAATCTTCCACAACGAGGATATATTAAACTTCTTAAATTCAAAGATAACTAAACATATTATAGACTGTCTATCCCTTCAAATGGATGAGAACATGGCGGGAAATTTCACAGGATATATGCGAATAGTAAGAGATATCGAAAGGATTGGGGACCATATAAAAGCTGCAGCAGATATTGCAAAGGCAACTGCCGAAAGAAAGCTAAGTTATACAGAAAAGGCAGTCAAGGAAATGGAATCTATCCAAAACTCTATCAACACTATGTTTAACACTATTGGAGAAGACATAACCTATGCAGAAAGAATAAATAGACTAAGATTTTTCACCAACAGGGTGGACGGATTCGTTACAAATTATAGAAACACTCATATAGAAAGAATGAAAAACGGAGAATGCGATCCAGAAAGTGGACTGCTATTCGACAAATGCCTAACATCCCTTGAAAGGATATCGGCATATTTATACAATGTTGGAAAACTTATAATATAAGGGAGGAAAAATGACTATTGTAAAACCATCTACACTACCTGGATTTATGGAACTTTTACCAAAGGACCAAGTAGTATTCAATAATTTATTAGATATAATCAAAAAGAATTTTGAAAGATACGGATTTTTGCCAATCGACACTCCAGTACTTGAAAAGGCAGAGGTACTTCTTGCAAAGGGCGGCGGAGAAACTGAAAAGCAAGTCTATGAATTTACCAAAGGAACCACAGATATCGCCATGAGGTTCGACCTAACAGTTCCACTAGCAAGATATACGGTAGAACATTTTTCAGACTTACACTTTCCATTTAAGAGGTACCAAGTAGGCAAGGTTTACAGAGGAGAAAGAGCGCAAAAGGGAAGGTACAGAGAGTTCTACCAATGTGATATAGACATCATTGGAAATGGAAAGATATCTCTTGTAAACGATGCAGAATGCCCTGCTGTTATCTATTCAATCTTTAGAGAATTCGACTTTGGAAAGTTCACAATCCACATAAACAATAGAAAGATTTTAAATGGATTTTTCAAAAGCTTAGAAGTTAAATCTTCAGAAGAAGTGATGAGAATCGTGGATAAACTTGATAAGATTGGCGTGGACAATGTAAAAGAAGAGCTTGATAAGATAGGGATGAGTTCAGAAAATATCGAAAAACTAATTTCATTTATAGGAATCGGCGGCACTAAAGAAGAAATTCTAGACGCCCTTAAGAAATTAGACTGCGACAACGAAGATTTCAAACAAGGAGTAGAAGAGCTAGAAGCTGTAGTTAAGTACATGAGAGCCTACGGAGTTGATGACGATTATTTCAAGATTGATCTAAAGATAGCAAGAGGTCTCGATTACTACACAGGTACAGTTTATGAAACATTCCTAGATGACCACAGAGAACTCGGTTCAGTATCATCGGGAGGAAGGTATGACAATCTAGCTGGATACTACACCACAAATCTTATGCCAGGAGTTGGTATGTCCATAGGACTTACTAGACTCTTCTCAAAGATGCAAGAACTTGATCTAATCAAGAAGAAAGGTAACAAGGTATCCGACATCATAATCATACCAATGGAAAGCACCATCGAAAAATCTATAGAAATTTTAGCTAAACTTCAAAAGGCTGGCATCAGCACCACCATCTACACAGAATCTGGTAAGATGGGCAAGAAATTTAAATACGCAGACGCACTAGATATTAAGTACGCCCTAGTAATAGGAGAAAATGAATTAGAATCCAACGTCTTTGGACTTAAAAATATGGAGACAGGAGATCAAGAGGAGCTATCTCTAGAAGATATAATTGCCAAATTTAGCAAGTAATCTAAGCTCCTTAATAACATGGTGATGTGCATATCTTGAAAGTTAAAGAAGGAAGTTGTACAATTTTTTATAAGTTGGTGAAAAAATGAATGATCAAATAGACAAGATAAAAGAGCCAATTGAAAAAGCTGCGGAGCCAATTACATCGAAGATGAGCCCTATGATGATGAATATAACTGTCATAGCACTCACACTTCTAATAGGATTATTAGCGATAAAGATAACCGATTATATATTTAAAAAGTTTAGAAAGACTGGCAAGATTGCCTATAACTTTTTAAATACACTTATAAAAGGATTTATAATTCTCGTTATGATCTTTAAGATTGGTAATCTTTCTCAGACCTTCCAAAGCATGGCAGGCTCCATCCTCATGAGTTCATCTCTCATTGTGGCGGTGCTTGCATTTGCATTTCAAAAGAGTTTAGAAGATTTGATAGCTGGATTTATGATATCAGTATTCAGACCATTTGAAGTTGGAGATAGAATCAATTTTGTAAACATGAAGATAGTTGGATATATAGAAGATATTTCTCTAAGACATACAACTATTAGGACATTTACAAACTCTAGACTTATAGTACCTAACTCAGTGATGAATAAGGAAGTCTTGGAAAACTCCCACATAGTCGATCCGATATCCGGTGGATTTTTAGATATAACCATTGCATACACAGCGGATATAGATAGAGCTATGGAAATAATTGTAGAATGTGTAGAAAGTGACAAGGACGTACTGGACATTCGACCAATAGACGAAAGGGTGGGAAGTCATTTCACCACCGTATTTATAAATGAGCTATCCGAATATGGAGTAAACCTAAGGGTTACCATTTGGACGTCAAATGTAGATGTAAACTTTGAAACAGTTTCAAGGCTTAGAAAAGAAATAGTTAAGAGATTTGTAGCAGAAGGTATAGAGATTGCATCACTCTCCAACAATCTTAGAATTGCAATGGAAAATGATAAAATACGAGGTTAGCATGGAAAAACATTTAAATTTTAAATCGATTGAAAAAATGATTTTCAAACAAACATTTTTTGAAAAATTCATGGCGGTACTCATCGGTTGTCTATTCATAACCATTTCCATAGTTATGTTTATAAGACCAAACCAAATGATAGCTGCCGGAGTAAACGGAATGAGTATACTAATAGAACACGCGACAGGCATACCACTATCCATATTGGTATTTGCGCTTAATCTTCCTCTTTTAATAATAGGAGTATTCCTACTATCAAGAGAATTTATATTCTTTACTATACTTTCTACTGTATTTACATCTCTATACATTGCAATGTGGACCGCAATCCTTCCAAAGGGATTTGCAGTTACCCACGATTTAATCTTGGCAAGTATTTTCGGAGGGATATTTTCGGGAATTGGAAATGGAATCACCTTTAGATATGGGACCTCAACAGGAGGATTTGATATTCTAGGTGCAATAGCAAAGAAGTACTGGAACGTAAACATAGGCTCAGGACTACTTGCTCTTAATGGAATAGTAATAGCTATATCCGCATTTGTATTTTCAATCGACAAAGCATTATATACACTTATTGCGTTTATAATCGGATATACTTTGGTTGACAAGATTCACCTAGGTGTAGGTAAACAGAAACAAGTACTTATAATAAGTTCAAAATGGGACGAAGTAACAGAGATGATTCAAGCGAAACTTGGAAGAGGAGTTACCCTTATCGACGGAGAAGGAGCATACCAATTCAAAAAGTTAAAAATAATCTACTGTATCTGTACCTCAATGGAACTTGTAAAACTAAAGAATTATGTAAAACTTGTAGATCCAAAAGCATTTATGTCTGTATCAGAAACTGCGGAAATACAAGGACATGGTTTCAAAAAAATAGCTATTTAAAATTTAAATTAATTTATCTTAATAGAGCTTTAAATGGATGACAACCTTTTCTCAAAAAGGTCTCATCCATTTTTTTATTTATAAATTTCGATAGGATTTTATTTTATTTTATTTTAAATATTCTTCAGTGAAAATTATTAGTTATATAGCCAAAGAATCGCGATTTTAAATTTTGTAAAACTATTTTTTTATATTTAAAAGATCAAATAAATATAAATAAAAGATTTATAAAAACATTTTCATTTTTTACGAAAATTATAGACATTAAATCATATTTCAGATAAAATAAAATTAACAAAATAATTTTAGGAGGATGCACAAGATGCAAGATCAAGAAAAGAAAATTAAGTGGCAGATACTATGCTTTATGGTATTCTCTACTTTATGGGGATTTGGAAACGTTACTAATGGTTTCGTATTCTTTAACGGTATTCAAGTAATATTTTCATGGATCCTAATGTTCGCGTTTTATTTTATTCCATACGCACTTATGGTTGGAGAACTTGGTTCCGCATTTAAAAACGAAGGTGGAGGAGTTACTTCATGGATGAGAGCAACTACCACAGACAGGATCGCATACTACGCAGGATGGACTTATTGGGCTGTACATATTACTTATATAGCTTCAAAAGGTTCTGGTGGATTAAAGGCTATGGGTTGGATGTTCTTCCAAAGCGCAGAAGCATATGACACAATACCAACACTTTATATTCAGTTAGCAACACTTTGCGTATTTTTATTCTTCTGTTGGGTAGCAAGTAGAGGACTTAATCCGCTTAAAAATTTAGCAGCTATCGCTGGTTCTAGTATGTTTGTAATGGGTATTTTATATATACTTCTTATGCTAGCAGCACCAACTCTTAACCCTAACGGCGGATACTTAAAGATGGATTGGTCTTTAACTAATTTGATTCCTACATTTGATAAGAAATATTTCACAAGTTTATCAATACTTGTATTTGCTGTAGGCGGAATTGAAAAGTTAAGCCCTTATGTAAACAAGGTAGATGGTAATCCAGCAAAAAATTTCCCTAAAGCAATGATATTTGCTGCTATAATGGTAGTTGTTTCTGCAATTTTCGGAACTATTGCTATGGGAATGATGTTTGACCCTAGCGTTATAAATGCTGACCAAGCAACCTTTGACTCTTATGCAGCTAATAGTTCTTATTGGGCATTCCAAAAATTGGGAGAATACTACGGAGTTGGTAACGCAATTCTAATTATATATGCACTATGTAACCTAATTGGACAATTCGCAGTACTTGTTGTAAGTATCGATGCTCCACTTAGAATGCTACTTGATGATGAAAGAACAAACCAATTTATTCCAAGAAAACTTCTAAAGAAAAACAAGTATGGTGCATATATCAATGGTATCAAACTTGTAGTTGTGCTTTCTGGATCAATCATCCTTGCACAAATCTTGGTACCAGGAGCAGCGACAGTATTAAGACAGTTAACTAAACTTAACTCAGTTACGATGCCACTTCGTTATTTGTGGGTATTCTTGGCATATATTGCCCTTAGAAAGAAAAATGATAAGTTTGATAGAGAATTTAAGTTTATGAAAAACAATGGAGCCGCATTGTTCTTCGGTTTCTGGTGTTTCATAGTTACAGCATTCTGTTGTGCTCTAGGAATCATCTCAGACGATCCATTCCAACTTGTGCTTAACATCTGTACACCAGTTATTCTTCTTGGACTAGGAGTTATACTACCAATAATAAGAGCAAGGGAAGACAAGAGATTAAACTAAATTCTAAAAAGGAGGAATCATGAACTATATAGAAAGTTCAAAAGAATTATTAGAATTTATTAAAAAAAGCTCAAGTATGTTTCACACAGTAGATACTGTAAAATCATACCTTAGTAGAGAAAATTTTGTAGAATTAAAAGAAGGCGAAAGCTGGAATCTTGAAAAAGGCAAAAACTACTACACCACTAGAAACGATTCAAGTATCTTAGCTTTCAAAGTAGGAAAGAATATTTCAGACTACCACTACCAATTAGTGGCTTCACACTCTGACTCACCAACATTTAAAGTTAAAAGCGTAGCAGAGCTTGAAGGACCTGGAGACTATATAAAACTTAATGTAGAAGTATATGGCGGTCCAATAGACTGGACATGGCTAGATAAACCTCTCACATTAGCTGGAAGAGTCTTGGTAGAAGAAAATAATGAAATAGTTTCAAAACTTCTATATATAGACAAGGATATTTTAATTATTCCAGATGTTGCAATCCACATGAATAGAGAAGTAAATAGCGGATATAAATTCAATAGACAAGTTGATTTACTTCCACTTTTCACAACAGGAGCAATGAAAAAAGGCGACTACAACAAGATGATCGCAGAAGAACTTGGAGTAAAAGAAAATCAAATCATTTCAAAGGATCTATTCCTTGTAAACAGACAAGAAGGAAAAGTATGGGGATATAAAGATGAATTTGTATCTTCACCAAAGCTTGATGACTTGGAATGTGCCTTCACATCACTTAAAGCATTTATATCAGCATCAAACGATGTAGCGATAAATGTATATGCTTGTTTCGACAATGAAGAAGTTGGATCAAACACAAAACAAGGAGCGATGAGTACATTCTTAAAAGACACACTAAGAAGAATCAATTCAGCCCTTGGATATTCTGAAGAAGACTATCTAAGAGCGGTTGCAAAATCATTCTTAGTAAGTGCGGATAACGCCCACGCAGTTCATCCAAACCATCCAGAGTTAACCGACGATGGAAACAAAGCCTTCATGAACAAAGGAATCGTAATAAAAGAAGCTGCAAATCAAAAATACACTTCAGACGCTTTTTCACAAGCTGTATTTAAAAAGATTTGTGCACTTTCAGAAGTTCCGGTTCAACATTTTGCAAACAGAAGCAATATGCAAGGCGGATCAACTCTAGGTAATCTTTCAAACACACAAGTGTCACTTCATGCTGTAGATATTGGACTACCACAACTTGCAATGCATTCAAATTATGAAACTGCAGGAGTGATGGATGTAGGATATATGATAAAAGCACTTACAAAGTACTATAATACAAATATAAAAATCCAAGGTGCAACCAAGATTTCTATAGAAGAATAAAAATTATCAACACAAAAATAGAGCAGTAGACTGCTCTATTTTTATTTTAGTAAATATTTATACCTGTCGATCATAAATGCGCCAAATGGTGCGGTAAATAGTATTGCAAGAACTGCCACAGTTAATACCTGTGGTCCACATTTAAGTCCCATGGCAAGAGGTATTGCTCCTATTGCAGCTTGCACCGTTGCCTTTGGAGTGTAAGCAAGCATGGAGAAGATTCTTTCACCGCGGTTAAGTTTGGTTCCTAGGACAGAAACATAGACTCCAACCATTCTAATCATTAGACATAAAATAATTGTAACTAGTGCAATAGGCCCTAGTTTTAAAGCATATCCAAGATTTACTTCCGCTCCTACTAGTACGAAGAGAAGTATTTCTGCTCCGGACCATAGGGACCTAAAACCGCTTGAAATTTCTGCTGCGGCTTCGAAGTTGGTATTTTGTGTTCCAATTCCTAGTGCCATTACTGCAATTAGTCCAGAGATTGGAATTATATTTTGAACTTCTTCGGTGGATGCAAGTAAGAATGCAATGGATAGGGTAATCATAGTTTGGATGGTGTGTTCCATCTTAATTTTCTTTAAAAATATCCCATAAAGTTTTCCGACTGCGTAACCTAAAATTATCCCAGTTGCTATGGAAATAGGAATATTTACAAAGCTCATTATATCTACATTTCCACCTTTTGCAATGGAGACAAATGATGTGAATAGAACGATTACAAATATATCATCAACCGATGCGCCCGCCATAATCATTTGAGGAATGGAATTCTTCTTGCCATATCCATTTTCCATTAGATATATCATCTTTGGAACCACCACTGCGGGGCTTACCGCTGCAACGACAGCTCCCATTATAAGTGCGTCTATTAAATCAATTTTTAGAAGTAGTGGAGCAAATATTGCCATTGCCATGATTTCAAAACTTGCAGGCACAAATGAAAGTAGCACTGCAGGACGACCGACTTTTTTAAGGTCTGAGATATCCAGAGTAAATCCAGCCCTTGCAAGGATGATTATTAGTGCAATTCTTCGAAGCTCTGCAGAAATATTTAAAATCTTTTCGTCGAGAATATTTAGTGCAAATGGTCCGAGAATCATCCCGGTTATAAGCATCCCGAAAAGAGCGGGAAGTTTTATCTTCTTCATAAAGTAGGAAAGTATACATCCTAGGATAAAAATATATGCGATTGAATTTAACATTTTTTCTCCTTATTTTTTCATTTTTAAATTATTTTGGATAAATTATTTTGTATAAATTATTTTTAGTTTAAGCTATTCTAGAGTATAAATTACTAATAATCTTTCAACTAAATTCATTATTATAATAGCACAAAAAAAGCTGATGCTCTACATTTAAGTAGAAGTCATCAGCTTTCGCGTTTAAAGGGAGTACTTCATTCCCAATTATTAAATTTATAAGTTTAGAATGGAGCGTATGATTGGTCAGACCACCATTCGTTCTTAAGTTCTTCGTATTGTTTAGCGATTTGTGTTAATTGGAAGTTTTCCCAGTATGCAAGTTCTTTGTAAAGTCCTTTTGCTTCAGGTACTTCTGATCTTGCAGCTGCCTTTTCATAGAATTTGATGTTAACCTTCTTAATGTTCATTCCAAGGTTGAATACTGATAGAACCATGGTTGCATTTTCTGGATTAACTTTGCCCCATTCAAAGGTTTTGCCTTCAAGAGAAGATTTAACTTTTTCTATTACAGTTGCTTCATTCTTTTCTATATTATTTTTTAATTTGTTTAGATAGTCAACGTGTTCTTCTGATTGATGAGCAAGTGATAAAAAGATTTCCTTAGATTCACCAGTTAGTTGTTCAGAAGACATTTTGAAGTAGTTGATACTTTCTACTTCGTTAAGAATTGCTTGTTTAACTATATTAAGTTCAGAAGAGAAGATCTTTTCTTCTTGGGCCTTATCCATTTGTCTAACGTCGTTTAGATAATTGATCTTCATTTCTTCTTCGCCACCCTTTAGGTGTTTGTAGTGTTCTGGAGTCTTAGATTCAACTTTATTTTCAGCTGCAGATACATATTCTTTGCCTGCTGCGTTTCCACCTGCTTCGATAGCTTTTTCGTTTATTGGGATAAGTTTCTTCTTCTTGTCTCCGTAAACTTTTGTAAATGCTTGGATTACAGATTCTACTTTTACAAGCTTAGTTACATTTAGATATGCACCAAGCATAACCATGTTTGCAACCCTTGCGTTACCTAAATCGATTGCGATGTCGTTTACTGGAATTTTGTGAACTTCTATATCAGTTCTTGTGGTTTCTTTTTTAACTAGTGATGAATTTATAAATAAATTTCCACCAGGTCTTACATGTGATTCAAACAATGAAAGAGATGGTTCGTTCATTACTATTACATCGTCTGCTACTGCTATGATTGGAGATCCTACAGGTTCTTCAGATACTACTACTGAACAGTTTGCAGCTCCTCCACGCATTTCTGGTCCGTAAGATGGGTACCAAGATACGTGTTTACCTTCAAGCATGCCGGAATAGGAAATAAGTTGTCCCATTGCCATTACACCTTGACCACCAAATCCTGCCATTACTATTTTTCTTGTCATTTTATTCACCTCTTCTAAAATTACCAAGTGGATAATATGGAATCATATTGTCTCTTAACCATTGAAGTGATTCTACTGGAGGAAGTCCCCAGTTAGTAGGACAAGTAGATAGGACTTCGACAATACCAAAGCCTTTATTATCAAGTTGTAGTTGGAAACATTCTTTGATTGCGCGTTTTGCACGTCTGATATTTGCAGGAGTATCAACTGAAACTCTTTCTACAAATTTTGCTCCGTCTATGGTTGCAAGCATTTCAGAGATTCTAAGTGGCTTACCTGACCAGTCTTCATCACGTCCGTATGGGGAAGTGGTGGTTACTTGACCGATAAGAGTAGTAGGAGCCATTTGTCCTCCTGTCATACCGTAGATTGCGTTGTTTACAAATATTGTTGAGATCTTTTCTCCTCTATGAGCAGCGTGTACGATTTCAGCTGTACCGATAGAAGCCAAGTCTCCGTCGCCTTGATAGGTGAATACAAATTTATCTGGATGAACTCTCTTTGCACCGGTTGCAACTGCTGGAGCTCTACCGTGAGCAGCTTCATACATATCGCAGTTGAAGTACTTATAAGCAAGTACAGAACAACCTACTGGGCATACGCCTATAGCTTTGTCTTGAAGACCCATTTCAACTAGACATTCTGCTACTAATTTGTGGATGATACCATGAGTACATCCTGGGCAGTAGTGGAATACTTCGTCAGTTAAGCCTTCAGAGTATGTGTATAGACAAGTTTCATTTTCTTTTAATACTGGTTTCTTCATTTATTTAGCCTCCAATACTTTAAGTGCAGCTTCTGCTACTTCTTCAGCTGTTGGAATATTTCCGCCTAGTCTGCAGAAGAAGTGGATGTTTTGACGACCTTCTGTAGCGATCTTAACATCGTCTGTCATTTGTCCGTGGTTCATTTCTACAACTAGAATATCTTTACAAGATTCTGGAATTTTTTTGAATGAACTATATGGATATGGCCAGCATGTAATAGGTCTTATTAGTCCTACTTTGTATCCTTTCTTTTCAAGGATTCCCATAGCTGATTTACAAATTCTTGCAGAAGTACCATAAGCAGAGAGTACAAGTTCAACGCCTTCTTCAAGACCTACTTCTTCAACTCTTGTTTCGTTTTCTTCGATAGTTTTATATTTTTCAATTAGATGATGGTTGTGTACTTCTAGTTCATCAGCAGATAGATAGATTGAGTTTATAATATTGTTTTCTTTTCTAGTTCCTCTACCTGTAGCTGCCCAAGGTTTTGCTGGTTCTTCTTCTGTTCTTTCTTTAAATTCAACAGGTTCCATCATTTGACCGATAACACCGTCACCCATTAAAACAACTGGGTTTCTGTACTTATCAGCAAGGTCAAATCCAAGCATAACTAAATCTACCATTTCTTGAACAGTAGAAGGGCTAAGTACGATTGTTCTGTAGTCACCATTTCCTCCACCTCTAGTAGATTGGAAATAGTCAGTTTGTGATGGTTGGATAGATCCAAGTCCTGGACCACCTCTCATCATGTTTACTATAAGTGCTGGAAGTTCAGCTCCACACATGTAAGAAATTCCTTCTTGTTTAAGTGCGATTCCAGGAGAAGAAGATGAAGTCATAACTCTTGCACCTGCTCCTGATGCTCCGTAAAGCATGTTTATAGCAGCAACTTCTGATTCTGCTTGTAAGAAACAACCTCCAATTTTTGGAAGTTCTCTTGATAAGTACTCTGGAACTTCTGATTGTGGTGTAATTGGATATCCAAAGAAGTATTTGCAACCAGCTTTTATAGCAGCTGCACCTACAGCTTCATTACCTTTCATTAATACCTTTGTCATTTTATCACCATCCCTAACCTATTTTAATTACTGAAATAACTGAATCAGGACAAGTTATTGCACAGTTTTGACAAGCAATACAGTCCTCTGGTCTTGCAGCTGTTGCAGGGCTATAACCCTTACCATTAATCTTGTGTGGATCGATTTCAATTACGTTTTTTGGGCACGCAATTACGCAAAGACCGCAGCCTTTGCATCTTGATTCATTGAATTCTACTCTACCTTTTGCCATTTTTTCCTCCTCAAATCATCCAATCGTCTCTGAAGTATAAATCGATTGGAAAAATTTCGTTTTTAATCGAGTTTTCTTTTTCAAGTTGTTCTGCAACAGGTCTTATACAAGCTGTGTAGACAACTGGAATATTTAAAAGTTTTGAAACTTCTTCGACTATTTCTTGACCGTAAAGTACATCGTCTACGGTAGTGTCTTTTAGCATATGAGTTGTATTAATAAGTCCATTTATTCTCGTTTGAGAATGAGCCTCTGTACTTTTAATAAAAGCAATAATGTCTGAAACTTCAGCAGTCTCAGGTCTATTTCTATTTATGATGAAATAGTTGTCGTAGCCTGATCTATGTAGAAGCTCTCTGTACCTACCTAGGGATAAGGAGCCTTTTGGGTTGCCTCCAATATCCATTACAACTTGATATTCTTCTCTCTCAAGGGGCATTAAAATCTGCGGATCCACAGCAGGAATATCAAGTGCCTGCATCTTTTTCATAATTGAACCGTAGACTTCTACTCCATTATTTTCTAGGAACTCAGTCTTCTCTCTAATCCTAAAATACATGTTGATTATGTCTAAGTCTATTGCTGCCACTTTTTCATAATATTTTTTTAAAAATAGACAGTAGTTGATAGAAAATTCAGTCTTACCAGAACCAAAATGACCTGTAATAATTTTTATTCTGTTGCCTTTTGGTTTCAAATCTGCCAATTAATCACCTCACATGTCAGTGTAAAGCTTTAAATAAACATAGTAAAATGCTAATGTGAAAAGCTTTCCTAAATTAATTCTATATTATTTTTAATTTTTTAACAAGTATTTTTTATAACGGATAAATAAAATATCATTCTATTATAAAAACACGTTAGAAGAGATTTGTATTCGTTAAACTATATTTTATTTTTTAAATAAATTTGATAATAAAAATGAAATTATTTCTATAAGTGGGTATATTATAGGTATTAAGAGATATTTTTAGGAGGGTAAAATGTTAAAAGAAATAATAAAAGCGAGAAGAAGTATTAGAAAATATAAACCAGAACTACCAAGCATGGAAACCATAGAAGAGATTCTTTCTCTATCAATTATGGGTCCTTCATATGCATCTTCTCGTCCTGTGGAATTTGTAATCGTAACTGAAAAGGAAAACCTTAAGAAACTTGCTGACATGGAAATGTTTGGCACACAATATCTAAAAGATGCGCCAATGTGCATATTAGTTATGACAAATGCAGATACTGTTAGAAATTGGGTTGAAGAATGTGCAATTGTTTCTTCTTATATTGGACTTTGCGCGGTTGATAATGGACTTTCTACTTGCTGGGTAAACGTAAGGGAAGGGGAAACTCAAGATGGAAGAGAGTACCAAGAATTTTTCAAAGAAGAGTTTGGAGTGCCAAAGGATTACAAAGTGCTTACTATAATTCCAATTGGAACTGGCGATGAAAGAGTAAGAAGAAGAGAAGAAATAGATATTAAATCTAAGATTCACATGGAAAAATTCTAAATTTTAAAAATATTTAAAAATATCCAAATAACTTTGTGAAAAATAAAATTATTTCACGCTAAATTGTTGATTTGGTATTGAAAAGATAGATTTAAGGTGATAAAATAATTTTGGGTTTGTAAAGAACCCAATCATCTTTTTTCTTTCCAGATACATAAAAGGGACCAGGATAGGTCCCTTTTATACTTTTTCGATATTCACTTTTTATTTTTAATTTAATTTTTGCTTTCTATTTTATCCGTCTTAAAGAATAATATAATTCCTATTAAAAACATAATGGATAGGGTGGATATTGAAAGATGTTGGTTTCCTGTTGCCTGTGTCACAAGTGAAACTACTAATGTACCTATGATTGCAGCACCTTTTCCAAATACATCGTAGATTCCGAAGTACTCTCCAGAGTTTTCCTTTGGAATTATCTTTGCATAGTAGGAACGGGATAGTGCTTGAATAGCTCCTTGAAACATTCCAACGCTTACTGCTAGGATCCAAAACTGTACAATATTATTTAAAAATATTGCATATATAGAAATTAGTAGGTATGCAAATATACATATTTTAATTAAAACTCCAGTTTCATATTTTTTAGAAATCTTACCGAAGTATATTGCACATGGGAAAGCTACTAGTTGGGTAACTAAAAGTGCAAGGATTAATCCGTTGGAGCTTAGTCCAAGGGAAGTTCCGTAGGCTGTTGCCATTGAAATTATTGTGTAGACTCCATCTATATAGAATAAGAATGCGAATAAAAACATATATATTTTTCTGTCCCCTCTTATTTTTTCAAAGGTTTGGAGCAGATGCATCTTATCTGTTTCTTCTTTAGTTCTCACATATTTTTGTCTGTAAACTTTTAGTAGAGGTAGGGTGAATAGTACCCACCAAAGGGCATTTATGGTAAATACCATCTTCATAGCTAGATCCATGCCTATGCCCAAGGCTTCGTGTTTTACAGATATTAAAATTGATATTACAAATGGAATTACAGAGCCTATATATCCGTATGCAAATCCGAGGGATGAAACATTGTCCATCCTATCTTCTGAAGTTATATCTATTAGCATTGAATCATAAAATACTAGTGACCCATTGAAACCTACTTTGGAAATAATTACAAGTGCTAAGAAAACCATCCAAGATTTGGTAAATGGAAATAAAAAACATCCCAAAGCTCCGAGGGCCATAAATACTATAAAGAATCTCTTTCTAAGTGAAAATTTGTCCGCCAAGGCTCCGAAGTATGGACCCACAAGGGCAGTAAGTATGGTACTAATAGTAACTGCATAACCCCAGTAGGCTAGGTAGGTTGCATCTTTTAGATGTCCTTTAGCTAGAGAGTTAAACATAATTGGAATAATGGTTGTAAATAGGAGTATGAATGCAGAGTTACCGACATCATACAAAATCCAGTTGCGTTCACTTTTCGTAAGTTTCATTTAATTTCTCCCATATAATCTTTTAAAAATTGAGGATCGAGTTCGCCATCGTTGTAGATGTAGTCTAAGGCATTCTTTATAAGTTGCGGTGCGTTTTCAAGTGCCTCGTCAAACTTTTCAACTAAAACTTTATTTACTTCTTTTGACTGAGGTCGAACTTTGTGAGTTATGAGCTGTCCTGTAAATTCTTTTTTGCCACTTAATATCATAACTGATTTTAAGAAAAATTCTTTTATATTCGTTCCGGTATGGAATAGTTTTCTATATTTTTTAAAACCAGCGATACTGTCGTAGACATCTTTTAACTTTACTCCGTAGGAATCATAGACATGCACTACCTTTGGAGCTATAGTTGGCTGAGGAATAATCGTAGACATATTAAATTTGTGAGGATTTTTTCCATCTTTAAGCATATAGTATCTATCTAGCTCTATCTCAATATCCATATGGGAATATGAACTAGTTACATTTGCTTCAACCGCTGGGTGTATATAGCTATCTAGAATAAAATGGCAGATTGAACCTGCAAAGTAATAGAATTCATCGGAACATCTATTTAAAGATTTTACATATTCTTTGTTTCTATCCAAGTAATCCTTAAAAGGCTGGTCGTGAATAGCGGTTCCAGGATTATTACCATTTATTTTTAAACCTAAATTAAAGAAAAAGAGATCCGGTCCTTGATTTCCAAACTGAAAAAGTATTCTGTTTGTCAGTCCACAGGTTATCTCCGGCATGACTTTAACGACTTGTCTTCCAAATCTATCATGAGTATATATTGACGCCATAATTACCTCCTCAAATGTATTTTACCATAACAATTCCTGTTATAATAGTATTGGAGGAAGTATGAATAAATTTATATTTGATAGTGTAAAATCAGTATCGAAAGATATATCATTTTCAACACCTGGTCATAAGGGAAGAGAATTTAATTATTTAAAATTTAATTACGATGTAACAGAACTGGATGAAACGGACAATCTATTAGAACCTAGTGGTGCAATTTTAAAATCCATGGAAGAACTTAAAAAAATCTATGGAAGCAAAAAATCCTACTACCTAACACAAGGGTCAAGCCTTGGAATAATGTCTGCGATAATGGCATCTTTGGATAAAGGGGATAAAATATTGGTGGAGAGAACTTGTCACAAGTCAGTGTATAACGCAATAATTTTATCAGAACTTGAGCCAACCTATATTCATCCCGTAATAGATAAGAGATTCAATGTGCCTGTGGGAATCGACCTAGACGATTTAAAAGAAAAATTAGAGACGAGAAAATATAGAGCCTTGGTAGTTACGAGTCCAAACTATTTTGGGAAGGTACTCCCATTAAAAGAAATATTTAAAATGTGCAAAGATTGCGGTACTATTTTAATAGTGGATGAAGCTCACGGGGCACATTTAAATTTCTTACCGGAACTTTCTAAACTCTCTGCAAAGGACTGCTGCGACATAGCCATAGAGTCCGCTCACAAGACCTTGCCTGCCATAACTGGCTCAGCATTTATGCATGTGTATACAGATAGAGTTTCAATAGAATTATTAGAGAAGACCATGAGACTTTTGCAATCCACCTCTCCATCATATCTTATGCTTATTTCCATAGAAGAAGCCTTGGATTTTATGGAGAAAAATGGGAGGGAAAGACTGGATAAAAATATAAAAAAGCTCAAAACTTTAAAAGAAAATTTAAAGAAGGAAGGCTTTGAATTTTTAGAAGGGGATGGATTTGATCCGACGAGGCTCGTTGTTTCAAAGGAAAATATTTCAGGATATGAAATCGAAAGAGCCATAAAAGATTATGGGATACGAGCTGAGATGGCGACACCATTTTGTGCTGTATTTATAATAACTGCCTCGGATGATGAAGCTTCCATAGGAAAATTAGAACAAGCTCTTAAAAATTCTACTTACAAAAATGACTATCCGAAATTCTTAGACTTTTCCTACAGAGAAAAAATTGTATATAAACCTTGTGAAATTTTTAGAAAAGAATCAAAATGGGTAAAATTAAAAGATACAGAGGGAATGATATCCACTTCCTTTGTAATTCCCTATCCACCTGGAAGTCCAATACTGGTGCCGGGGGAAGAAGTAACCGATGAAATTATAAAGATTCTTAAAGAATACTTGAAATTAAATATAAATGTTGTCGGTCTTAAAAACGGAGGTTTAAAAGTTGGATCTAAGTAGAATTGATGAAGTTGAAGAACTTTTAGAAGAGATAGTAGAAGATATCCCAGAAAAGTATTTTGACCATTTAAACGGTGGAATAGTGCTGGAAGAAGGGATAATGTACCATCCACAGGATATAAATAAAACCATGCTTGTGCTAGGCCTTTACAAAATAGATGCCACCGGAAGACAGATTGCGATCTTTTACGGATCATTTATGCAGATGTATGGCTTCTTGCCGAGGGAAGCTCTAAAAGAAGAACTTAGAAAGACTTTCTGCCATGAGCTTACTCACCATTTGGAATTCTTGGCAGGAAACTATGACCTAGTCGAAGAAGATAGAAGAGATATAGAAAAGTTTTTGAAAGATGAAATGAGGTGAAAATGAAGAAGATTTTAGGACATATATTAAATGGCGTCGGCAAATTTATAGAAGTATTTTTAAATATAATTATATTTATGGTTGAACTTGCCACATCATTTTTTAATGGAATTAAACAGATGTTAGCAGCCCTATTCTTGGGAGGGGGATGTCTACTTATATTCTTCCTTTTAAATCCTATAGTTTTATATTCAGTCACAAGAAATAAGTACATCATGACCATCATATTTCTATCATTGGTGGTGCCAATCTTGGGAGTAAAAGGCGTAAGTTACTTAAAATATATTCAGTACATGGCGACGGAATATTTCTATGACAGAGCGGATTACTACCTACATGGAAAGAAGAGGACCTTTGACAAGATTTCTGACTACGGAAAGAAGTACAAGGCGCATATCGAAGAACTTGAAAGACTTAGGAGACAGAAAGAACAGGAAGAAAGAGAAAAGGAATTTGAAGAGAGATTTAATTCTTCATTTGGCGGAACCTACTACACCTTTGGAGACGATATAAACTTCGAAGATCTCTTTGGAGAAGGAGGATTCTTCGACGCATTTAATAGAGGCGGTTACTACTATAATCAAGGAAACTATCAAGGAAATTATGGTGGAAACCAAAATAGTAGTGGACAAAACTATACGGGCATTGGATTTAAGCAGTCCTACGAAGAAGCCATTAGAATTCTTGGTTTGAATACAGACGCAGATAAGTACGAAATAAAATTAAAGTACAGACAGCTTGCTAAGAAGTACCATCCCGATTTGAATAAGGAAGAGGGAGCCAAGGAAATGTTTCAAAAAATAAATAACGCTTATGAATTTTTAAGCGACGAAAATATAGAGAGATACAAGAGAATAAAAGAACAATAGGGAGGAATTATGAAAGATTTTATTTTCGACGTAAAGACAAAGATTTTATTCGGTGAAGACCAACTTGAAAATCTAGGAAGAGAAATTAAAAAATATGGAAACAAGGTTCTACTTTGTTACGGAACTGGATCCATAAAGAAAAATGGTATCTATGACGATATCGTAGGAGAACTAAAGAAGGATGGAATCGAATACTTTGAACTTGCAGGAATCGAACCAAACCCAAGGGTTGACTCTGCAAGAGAAGGAATAAGATTAGTAAGAGAACATAATATCAGCTTCATTTTAGCAGTGGGCGGAGGATCAACCATCGACTGTGCAAAATTAATCGCTGGAGGATATAAATTGGACTGCGACCCATGGAATATACTAACTGGTAAAGCGAAGATAGAAGAAGCACTACCAATAGGAGTTGTGCTTACCCTATCAGCAACAGGATCAGAAATGGATGACAGTGCAGTAATAACAAATTTAGAAACCAAGGAAAAACTTGCCTTTGCAAATTCCCATGTACTTCCAAAGTTTGCTCTTATGAATCCTAAATATACATTCACAGTTCCAAAGTATCATACAGCTGCAGGAACAGCAGACATAATGAGTCACACCATGGAAAACTACTTCACATTAGATGACTGCTACTTCCAAGACGGAGTTGCAGAAGCAATCTTAAAAACCTGCGTTAAGTACGGAAGACGCGCCATGGATGAACCAGAAAATTACGAAGCAAGAGCAAACTTGATGTGGGCATCAACTTGGGCGATAAACGGACTTCTTTCAACAGGTAAATCTGCAGACTGGTCAGTGCATCCAATCGAACACGAAGTATCAGCATACTTTGACATCACTCACGGGGTAGGGCTTGCAATCATCACGCCAAGATGGCTCGAGTATTGCATGAACGAAGACACTACACCTAAGATTGCAAGATTTGCAAGAGAAGTATTTGAAGTAGAAGAAAGAGATGACAAGAAAGCAGCAGAACTAGGAATCCTTGCCCTATATAAATTCTTTGAATCACTAGATATTCCAATGCACTTAAGAGATACAGGAGTAACAGAAGACAAACTAGAAGAAATGGCAAAGATGACCATCGAACACAAGAGAAGAAATATCAGAGGATTTGTTGAACTTTCAGAAGAAGCAGTACTAGAAATCCTTAAAAAATCATTTTAATAAAAGAAACTGTCTCAACAAAGAGACAGTTTTTTTATGCAAGTCTAGAACTAGGCTTGTATTTTTTTATTCAATCTTTCTTTTTTCAAATTTTTTAGACTATCGAATAAAAATATACTTACGCTTAGTCCAACGAATAGAAACATATATGCATTGAGTCTGGTGAACACTTCGTTATAGAAATAACATCTGCCTTTTATCATTGGTGATGCTTTTTATATCTTCTAGCTCTCTTTTAATTAGAAGAATTAAAAAAACAAAATACCAATGACCAGGTAATTCTAAAACATATAACCGCAATTGGATTAATATTTGAAAATAGGGACAAATATATTGACAAAATCCCTCAGATTATGTAACAAAATAAAACTAATAAAGTTGACTCCAAAATAGCACCTCGAATATTAATATTAATTAAGTCTTTAAAATTTAATCATAATAAAAAATTTTAATCGATGCAACAAAATTTAAAATTATAAAAATAGTAACTTTAAGTTTAAATTTTATTAAGATATTCCGTTTTATTTAATGAAAAAGTCATAATTCTTGACTTTAAAAATGCGTAAATATATTATATAGATAAGTTTAATATATTAATAAGGAGCTTTACTATGAAAATAGGAATAGACTTAGGAACTACTAACTGCTGTGTTGCATATATTGATAAAGAAGGCAATCCACAAATAGTTCCTAATGATGAAGGAGATAGAACCACACCATCAGTTATATTCTTTGACGAAGACCATGTAGTAGTAGGAATGGCGGCAAAGGAAGAAGCTGGAATAAATCCGGAAAACACAATTTCATACATCAAAAGACAGATGGGAGATGAGTCCTTTAAATTTCCAAGAGGCGACGACTATCTAACTCCAGAAGATTTATCTGCAATCATTTTAAAAAAATTAAAGAATATGTCGGAAGATTATCTCGGAGAAGAAGTAGATTCTGTGGTAATAACAGTACCAGCATACTTCAATGACGCTCAGAGAAAAGCTACCCAGGACGCTGCAAATATAGCAGGTTTAAAAGTTTTAAAAATTATAAATGAACCGACTGCGGCAGCACTTGCTTACGGAGTTAATAATAAATCTGAAGATCAAAATATAATGATTTATGACCTTGGAGGCGGAACTTTTGATGCCGTTGCAATGGAGCTAAGAGGGGGTAATTTAAGAGTACTATCTACTAATGGGAACAAACAGTTGGGTGGATTTGACTTTGACAATGCTCTATTGGGATATGTAATTGAAAAGATAGAAGAAAAATATGATGTTGACCTATACGATGATGAATATGCCATAGAATATTTGAGAGAAAAAGTTGAAGATGCTAAGAAAGCCCTATCTTCAAAATCAAAGACAAATATTGTAATAAATTATGAAAATATAAGAGACAAAATCGAGATAACCCAAGAAATATTTAACGACCTAATCAGAAGTGATGTGAGAAGAACCTGTGACATGATGAACTTCACATTAGAAGATGCAGGCTTAACCTGGGACCAAGTGGACAAGACTATATTTGTAGGAGGATCTTCAAGGATCAAGCTAGTAAGGGAAATGGTTGAAGAACTAATAGGTAAGAAGCCATCATTGGAATTAAACCCGGACGAGGTTGTTGCAATAGGTGCAGCAATTCAGGCCAATCTAATAGAAAGTGATGGAAACGCAAACGAACATTTCTCAGGAATAGAAATAATAGACGTTAACTCTCACTCTCTAGGAATGGTTGCACTAAACGAGGAAAAAGAAAAGATAAATTATATAATAATTGAAAAAGATTCTCCACTTCCTTGTTCAGTGATGTCAAGTTTTTTATCCACCGTTGAAAACCAAGGATTCATAGACATAGGAGTAGTAGAAGGAGAAGAAGAGGATCTTAACTATTGCTCAATAGTAAGTGAAATGACATTAAGACTTCCAGAGGTGCAAAGACCAATAGGATCTGAATTTCTAGTAACATATTCCTATGACACTGACGGTATAATACATGTAGATATTTTTGATTCAGCAAGTCAAACATTTTTGCAATCTATAGATATCGAGAGAAAGTCGAATTTATCTAAACAGGAAATAATTGAAAAGAAAGATAAGATTTCAAATTTAGAGATTGAATAGGTGAAATATGAAAAATTATTTTGAATTATTAAATTTAAATATAGATGCAAGTAGAGAAGAAATACTTGAGCATTTAAACTCTGAACTTAAGAAACAAACCAGAAGAGCAAACCATTTTGACACTAAAATTAGAGCTGAGGCAGAAGAAATGGTGAAGATTATTTCTGAAGCAATCGACATATTCAAAGATGAAGGCAGTTATAAAAATTATTTAAACGAAATTAATCCTCCTGTTGAAGAAAAAGCAGATAATAGACCAGAATTAACTGTCGATAAAACTATAGACATGATAGAAAGTAGCATCGGCACAACGTTGTTTGAAGTGCGTGATATGCTTATATATTGCGAAAGCATGGCTCCAAACTATAAGAGAACATGGTATGTATATGCAAGATATTGTGAAGCTTTAAATGATTTTAAAGGACAAGAAGAAGCCTGCAGGAAACTTCTAAAAATAGATCCTAACGATTACTGGGCGCATTTCACACTATTTAAAATTTATAGATACAACATTTCAAATACGGCAGAAGCTAGAAAAATGTTTGAATTTCTATATAATCCAATAAAAAATAAAGAAACAGCATATGCTTACTACTATAAAACTCACATGGAATTTATAAACAAAAACTTTGATGAAGCACTTAAATATGCAAAACTCGCGAAAAAAGTTTCGGGAAATGCTTCTACTGTAATTGGAGAATTGAGCATTGAACCTTATAAATTTGAAATAAACAGTATAGAATGGGACAAGACTCTGGGAGATATTTACTATTGGAGAGCAACTAGGCTTTTTGAAGGAGATAATCGCCTAACTTCTGAGGAAGACGCATTACAATATAAGAAAGAAATTGAACTTTCTCTAGAACACTTTGACTCACCATCAGGAAGACAAAACTTAGAAACTGTAAATAATATACTAAAAGTTCAACAGACATATCCTGCAATATTACCTACGATTTATTCAGTTATAACTTTTTTCGTAATGATAGTAATATTAGGTGGTCTACTTGAAATTTGCGAAGTATTTCTTCCAAAATTCATATTCTTAGCAATAAACAAGATAGCAAATAGCTTACCATTCTTAATATTATTAATTGTGCTAATATTTAGATTCTTCTTTAAAAATAGAAAATTAAGAGGTTATGATCTTCAAGCGGGCATTGTATACAATACAAACCCATATAAGCTAAAACTGCTAAGAGCCCTTAAGCTTAAAAAATAAAAATATTTAAGACTTGAGTATTTAGTATGAGTAAATTATTTTGATGAATAAGAATGGATCCTGATCCATTCTTTTTTAAGGAGAAAATATGCAAAACACAAGTAGGAAAGTACTGGACTCATTGGAACTTAGACTTGAATCCACAAATTTGCAATCATTTTTAGAACATTTGGATAAGTTGAAAAATGATATAACAGAAGATGAGTACCTATATTTAAAAGCAAAAAGCTATTTTTTAAACGAAGATTTAGAAGAATCAAAGAAATATTTAGAATTAATTTCAAATAATGATTTAAAAAAATATGAACTTCTAAGTGAAATCTACTATATACAGAAAGATGCTGCCAACCTAGGGAGAATCTACGAAAAGGTAAGAAATCTATTTAGCGAAGATGAATTAAGAAAAATTAGTCTTAGAAATCTTATTTTAAAAAGAGATTTTAACGAAGTTGAAAAGATAATAGATCAATATCCTGATAACGGGTTTGAAATTCTCAAAATGGACTATTACTATGGCAGTAACAAGCATGAAGCTTTGAAGAAACTTGCAAGATCGACCATGCTTAAGAAGAGAAACTCAAAAGAAGCAGATGTGGCAAATGAATACTTGCAAAAGATAAAGATGGTTAAACAAAATGAAGAAACCATAGATTCAGAATTAAATGAACCATTAGAAAAGCTAAACAAATTAATAGGTCTAGGTTCTGTGAAGATTGAAATAAATAAAATCATAAGCCAGATAAAATTTGAACAGAAGAGGAAGCAAGCAGGGATTATTAATAAAAATAAACAATCATATCACATGGCTTTCTATGGAAATCCTGGAACTGGTAAGACTACTGTGGCGAGGCTTTTGGGAGATATTTTTAAATCTCTTGGAATTTTGGAAAAGGGTCATCTTGTTGAAGTAGACAGGGGGGACCTAGTTCAACAGTATATAGGAGCTACTGCAATTAAGACTGCGGAAGTTATAGAAGAGGCAATGGGTGGAATACTATTTATAGATGAAGCCTATAGCTTGGCATCTGGAGGAGAAAATGATTTTGGACCTGAAGCAATAGCTACATTACTTAAAGCTATGGAAGATAAGAGGGACGAATTCATAGTTATACTTGCCGGATATACTGATGAGATGAGAGAACTTTTAAAAACAAATCCAGGTCTTAAGTCTAGAATAAATATGGAAATCAACTTCGAAGACTACAATGACGAAGAACTTATGGAGATAGCAAGATTAATAGCAAAGGATAATCAGTTTATAATAAGCTCAGATGGAGAAAAAGCATTTAAGAAGAAGATAGCCAAGGAGCAGATGCAAGAATTCTTTGCAAATGGTAGAAGTGTGAGAAATTTAATCGAAGACGCAATAAAGACCAAGGCTTTAAATATTGGATCTAGAATAGCGACGAGAGAGGAACTTACTACCTTGTACTCTTTGGACTTTGGAATAGATCCGAGTGAATGTGAAGAAGAAACATTGGAAGCTGCAATGGAAGAACTTAACTCTCTTATAGGTTTGAGCAGTGTCAAGAAACAGATTACAGGAATAAAAAATGAAGTTCTATATGATAAGCTCGTTGAAGAAAAGACAGGCAAGAAATACAATAGGTCTTACCACATGGCATTTACAGGAAATCCTGGAACAGGAAAGACTACAGTTGCAAAAATAATGGGAAAAATATTTTACAATATGGGAATTCTTGCCACACCAAAGGTAGTTGAAGCTCAAAGATCTGATTTAGTTGCGGGATATATTGGACAGACAGCGATAAAGACAAGAGATATTTGTAAGTCGGCCTATGGAGGAATACTATTTGTAGATGAGGCGTATGACTTAGCTTCTGGAGGAGAAAATGATTTTGGGAAAGAGGCTATAGCAACATTAATCCAAGAAATGGAAAACAATAGAGATAGGCTTGTAGTAATATTTGCAGGATATACAAACGAAATGGCGGGACTTTTCGATACGAACCCAGGACTAAAATCAAGAGTCACTCAAATAATAGAATTCCAAGATTATAACGAAGATGAATTATTCGAAATCTACAAATCTTTAACAAATGCTCAAGGATTCTATAGCGACAAAGAAACTGAAGAAATTATTTATAACTATTTTAAACATCTATGTCAAAACAAGGATAGGCATTTTGGAAACGGAAGAGAAGCGAGAAATTTCTTTGAAAAAGTTATTTTAGAGCTTAAGTCTAGAGTTATAGAAGAACATAGTGATGAAATCAACCACATAACGAAAGCTGACATACAAAATGTAATTGGAGGATAGTATGAAAGAAATATTAATGTTATTTTCATTAGGGATAAAATTTGTTCTCTTGATATTAAATATATTTTTATTCTTTTTATATGGATATGACAAATTTAAAGCATCATTTAAAATGTGGAGAGTTCCAGAAGCACTTCTTTTAATTCTTGGAGCAGCTGGAGGAGGAATAGGTGGTTTCTTTGGAATGTTTCTATTTAGACACAAGATTAGGAAAGGATATTTCTATATAGCAAATTTTATAGGAGCCTTGATTGCTGCTAGATTTTTGTAAATTAAATTATTTATAAACTGTTTCTATTAAGAGACAGTTTTTTTAATTGCGCTATGAAAAGGATATCATACTCATATATTTAAGATACTAAAGCTTATTGTAAAAATCATAATATTATTGTAATAATAAGTAAATGAAAAAAGCTAAAAAACACAAAAAATAGTAAGATTTAATTAACGGATATAGAAATACATCAGACTTTAAACCGATAAAAGATAGCAAATAGCTAGAGTTTAAGAATAAAAATTTATAATATTTATTATTATAATAAAATAACGCAAATTAGGGATTTTGATTTAGTATAAAAGAGAAGTGATATGGTTATCAGATAATTTATTTGTAAAATAATATTGTGAAAACTATTTCTTAGTTGTATAATAAATTCAGATGGACAAAATTATTTCTTTATTTAAGGAGGAAAAAAATGGAAAACAAAAAATTAAGACCTAATGGCAAAGCCTTGATACCTTTTCTAATTTTCGTACTTTTCTACCTTGGCGTAGGACTTTACTTAAATTACAAAGAAGTTCCGATGGCTTTCTATGTAGTGCCAGCACCTATTTCAGTGCTAGTTGGTATTATATTTGCATTTATAATGTTTAAAGGATCAATTGATTCTAAATTCTCAAACTTCGTTAAAGGATGTGGAGATGAAAACATTATAATCATGTGTATAATCTACATACTTGCAGGAGCTTTTGCTACAGTATCTGGAGCAATGGGCGGAGTTGAAAGTACTGTAAACCTAGGTATGAGTATCATACCTCCACAACTTTTAACTGCTGGTATATTCCTTATGGCAGCACTTATTTCTCTTGCAACTGGAACATCAGTAGGTACCATCACTACAATGTGTCCAATCGCAGTTGGACTTGCTACCCAAGGTGGACTAAGCATGCCACTTACTATAGGAGCTCTAGTTGGAGGTTCTATGTTTGGGGATAACCTATCAGTTATTTCTGATACTACTATCGCTGCTACACGTACCCAAAATGTTGAAATGAGAGATAAGTTTAAGATGAACTTTAAGCTAGCTCTTCCTGCAGCTATAATCACATTTGTACTACTTCTTATCTTTGGTAAACCTGAAGTAGTTACCCAAGCCGGACCTTACGAATACTCATTTGTAAAAGTTATTCCATATATAGTTGTACTTGTTTCAGCTCTACTTGGATTCAACGTATTCTTAGTACTTACATCAGGTATTTTACTTTCTGGTATTATTGGTATCGCTACACATTCATTTACTCTTCTTGAACTTCCTGGACATATTTATACAGGATTCTCTGGAGTATTTGAAATATTCTTACTTTCAATGTTAACTGGTGGTCTAGCTTACATGGTTAGAAACGAAGGCGGTATTGAATGGATAATTCAAAAGACTAAGAAATTCTTAAAGGGATCTAAATCAGCAGAAGTTGGTACTGCAGTACTAATCAGTGCTCTTGATGCAGCAGTTGCAAACAACACTGTAGCTATCATCATCGCTGGTCCTGTTGCAAAAGAATTCTCAAACGAATATAAGATGGACCCTAGAAGATCAGCTTCACTTCTTGATACTTTCTCTTGCGTAATGCAAGGATTTATCCCTTATGGAGCTCAACTTCTTATAGCAGCAAAATTAACTGAAGGCGCAGTAAGTACCTTCCAAATCATGCCATTCTTATGGTATCAATTTATACTTGCGATTGTGGCTATAATCTCTGTTTACATTCCATTTACAGAACCCAAAGATAAATGGAACTATGAATATGATATGCCGCAGTCAAAAGCAAAAGAATTTATAGACAAGGGGATTGCCCCACAAGATGCAAAATTAGCTTAATTTTAGGAGGAAATAATGAACACAAGAGACGAATTAATGAAAATGGGAGTAGGAACACAAGCAATTCACGGAGGCACTGTACATGATCAATACGGCGCACTTGCTACTCCAATCTACGCTACATCAACTTTTATATTTGATTCAGCTGAACAAGGTGGAAGAAGATTTGCACTTGAAGAAGATGGATATATCTATTCAAGACTTGGAAACCCAACCAACTCAATGGTAGAAAACAAAGTTGCACTACTTGAAGGAGCAGAAGCTGCTCTATCTACTGCATCTGGAATGGGCGCTATTACATCAGCAATCTGGCCATTTATCAAAGCTGGAGACCATATACTAGCATCTAAGACTCTTTATGGATGTACATTTGCTTTCTTAGAACATGGACTTACTAGACTAGGAATCGATGTTGAATTTATAAACATGGCTGACCTAGACGAAGTAAAAGCTAAAATAAGAGACAACACTAGAATAGTTTATCTAGAAACTCCTGCAAACCCTAACATGGACATCTGCGATATCGAAGCAATATCTAAGATCGCTCATGAAAAAGAAGGAAGAATGGTTATAGTAGATAACACTTACTGTACTCCATATATTCAAAAACCACTTTCACTAGGAGCAGATTTAGTAGTTCACTCAGCAACTAAGTATCTAAACGGACACGGAGACGTTATCGCCGGATTTGTTGTAGGATCTGCTGAACTAGTTGCACAAGCAAGACTAGTTGGTCTAAAAGATATGACAGGAGCTGTACTAAGCCCATTTGAAGCATACCTAATCAACAGAGGACTTAAAACTCTTCACCTAAGAATGGAAAGACACTGCGAAAACGCAATGAAGATCGCAGAATTCTTAGAAAAACATGAACAAGTAGCTTCTATCCAATACCCAGGACTTAAATCATTTAAGTTCTATGATCTTGCTAAGAAACAAATGAGACTTCCAGGCGCTATGATTTCATTCGAACTTAAAGGCGGAATCGAAGCAGGAAGAACTCTTATGAACTCTGTTAAACTTTGTACATTAGCTGTTTCACTAGGTGACTGTGAAACTCTAATCCAACATCCAGCAACTATGACTCACAGCCCATACACAGCTGAAGAAAGAGCAAAAGCTGGTATAACAGACGGTATGGTTAGACTTTCAGTAGGACTTGAAAATGTTGACGATCTAATCGCTGACCTTGATCAAGCACTTGCTAAAATCAAATAATTAAAATAAAATATTATTAATAAAAAGGCTTGGTTTATATCAAGCCTTTTATTAATTTCTAAACTCTGTTAAAATAGATAGGAAAGGTCGGGTGAAATATGGATTATCAAGAATATGTTGAATTAAGAGAATATTTTGTAAAATTAATAGAAGAAAAAAACTTAAAAGAATTAAAACAAGTAGTATCTGAAATGAATGTAGTCGATATTGCAGAAGTAATAGAGGACTTAGAAGATAAACAGATGCTTTTAGTATTTAGAATGCTTCCAAAGGATATGGGCTCCGACGTATTTTCCTACATGGAAATGTACAACAAAAAGAGAATTATAAACTCTATTACAGATGAAGAGCTTCACTCAATCCTAGATGAACTATACTTCGATGATATGGTCGACGTAATAGAAGAGATGCCAGCTAACGTAGTTACCAAGGTTCTTAAAAAAGCACCGGCAGATAGGCGTAAACTAATAAACGACTTTTTAAGATACCCTGAAGATTCAGCTGGATCTATAATGACCATAGAGTATGTATCCTTAAAGCCAGAGATGACAGTTAAGGAAGCTTTAGACTATATCAAAAAAGTTGGAATTGATAAGGAAACCATCTACACATGTTACGTTGAAAATGAATACAAGATGCTAATCGGTTTTGTATCTTTAAGAACGATAGTAACATCAGATGAAACACAAATTATTAAAAATATAATGGAAGAAGACGTCATCTTCGTAACGACACAGGACGACCAAGAAGAAGTAGCAGACATCTTCACAAGATATGGTTACTTGGCACTACCGGTAGTTGACCAAGAGCACAGATTATGCGGAATTATAACCTTCGACGATATTTTGGACATAGTTGAAGCGGAAGCTACAGAAGACTTTCACAAGATGGCAGCGGTAGCACCATCAGATGACGAATACCTAGATCAAAGTGCGTGGCAACTTGCGAAGAACAGAATACCATGGCTTTTAATACTTATGATTTCAGCGACAGCAACCACAGCAATAATAGGAAGATTTGATGCACTTATAGCACAATACGTAGTCTTGTCATCATTTATTCCAATGATAACAGACACAGGCGGTAATGCAGGATCACAAGCTTCTACGGTAGTTATCCGTGCCATGGCAACAGGAGAAATCGGTTTTGGAGACGGATTAAAAGTAATATGGAAAGAAATAAGAGTAGGAATGATAGCAGGAGCAACCCTTGGCCTTGCAAACTTTTTTAGGATTTGGCTATTTACATCAAATGGACCACTTCTAGCGGGAATGGTATCAGTAACAATACTATTTACAGTGCTATTTTCAAAACTACTAGGAGCGCTTCTTCCGATACTTGCTAAGAAAGTAAATCTAGACCCTGCAATCATGGCATCTGCACTGATTACAACCATCATAGACTCATTGGCACTAATGGTATACTTCTTAATGGCAGAAGCATTCTTAGGAATATAATTTAAAAAATAAAATTAAGGACCGAAAGGTTCTTTTTTTATGAAACGAATAAGTCGGGAAATGATTTTAAAATTTGAAAAATTTTAGAATATAATTTTAAAAATAAAAAAAGCCCCTAAGGGCTTATATTAATTTAGAGACGCTTTTAGATCATCTTCAACGCTTCCAGTCGGAGAAATATTATAATTTTCTACCAAGTAGTTTAGTACATTTTCTGAAAGAAATGCTGGAAGTGTTGGTCCTAGTTTTATATTTTTAATTCCAAGGTATAGAAGTGTTAGTAGGATACATACCGCCTTTTGTTCATACCAAGAAAGAATCATGGAAAGAGGAAGTTCGTTTACTCCACAGTTAAATGCATCTGCAAGAGCTAGGGCAATTTTGATTGCGCCATAGGCATCGTTACATTGTCCAACATCAAGTAGTCTTGGGATTCCATCGATATCTCCTAAATTTAAATCGTTGAAACGATACTTTCCACAAGCAAGAGTTAAAATCACTGAATCTTTAGGAGCTTTTTCTACAAACTCTGTATAATAATTTCTTCCAGGGCGTGCTCCATCACAACCACCAACAAGGAAGAAATGAGAGATATGCCCACTCTTTACAGCGTCAACTACCTTGTCTGCAATACTTAAAACTGTGTTGTGGCCAAAACCTGTGGTTACACTTTTTCCACCATTTATACCAGTGAATTCTTTATTTTCAGTATATCCACCTAGTTCAAGAGCTTTTTCTATAACTGGTGTAAAATCTTTTTCTTCACCTATATGGGTAAGCTCAGGGAAAGACACGACTTCTGTGGTGAAGACTCTATCTTTGTAAGATTCTTTCGGAGGCATTAGGCAGTTTGTTGTGAATAGTATAGGTGCAGGAATATTATCAAATTCCTTTTGTTGATTTTGCCATGCGGTTCCAAAATTTCCCTTTAGGTGGGAGTATTTCTTTAGTTCTGGATAGCCATGAGCAGGTAGCATTTCGCCATGGGTATAGACGTTTATGCCCTTGCCTTCTGTTTGTTCAAGTAATAGTTTCAAATCGTATAGATCGTGACCAGTGATAACTATAAATGGTCCTTTTTCTACTTCTAAACTTACTTCTGTTGGAGTTGGATTTCCAAAAGTTTCTGTGTTTGCCTTATCTAAAAGTTCCATACATTTTAAATTTACCTTACCAACTTCTAAAACTATTGGAAGTAGGTCATCCATTTTTAAATCTTCATTACCAATTACATCAAGTGCTCGAATCAAGAATTCGTCCACTTCGTCATCACAATAACCTAAGATCATTGCGTGGTATGCATAAGCAGCCATGCCACGAATACCAAAGAGAATTAAAGACTTCAAAGAACGGATATCTTCATCTGTAGACCAAAGTCTATTAAGGTCATAATCATCGTATTCTCCAAAATTTTTATCGCATTTGGAACAGTGTGGGATGATGCTTTTTCTTTCTTCTAGAACTTTATCTATCATTTCCTTTACGGTCTCATCGTTGAAATTTACATTTGTTACAGTAGTGAAAAGCCCTTCCAAAATAATTTTGCAGGTTTCTTTTCTTGGTAGTCCAGTGTTTTTTGCACTTTGAGCAAGACCTATAAGCGCTCCTGTTAATTTATCTTGCAAGTTTGCAACGGTAGCTGATTTTCCACATACACCAGCACATCCGGTACAAGCTTGTGAACGAGAAGTCTGTTCACATTGAAAACAAAACATTTGATTATTCATATTTACCTCCTAAAATTTACCTTTTAATTATCTTGTATATAGAATATAATTACTTTGAAGTCAGTTCCGTTGTTAAAACAACAAAAATAAAAAAAGGTTAGAGAATGAAAGAAATAATTTTAAAGTCCAAAATTTTTAAAAATATAGAAGAAAATGAAGTAGATCTTCTTCTTAAATGTATCAATAACTATAGGAAAACTTTTAAAAAAGGTGAGATTATACTTAGAGAAGGGGAAAAAACAGAGTACATGGGAATAGTTATAACTGGCAGTGTCGTAGTGGAAAGAGCAGACCTTTGGGGTAACAACACGGTGCTTGGTGTGATTTCGCCTGGAGGAATATTCGCGGAGACCTATTCAATATTAAATGATGAGCCACTGATGATAAATGTGTATGCAAATGAAAAATCTGAAATTTTATTTTTAAGGACCAATGAAATATTTAAAACCTGTGAGAAATCTTGCAATTTTCACGACCAACTAATACTTAATCTAATAAGGATAGCTTCTTTTAAAAATTTAAATCTCTCAAGAAAAATTATCCACACAGGACCTAAAACCATTAGGGGTAAGCTGCTCTCATTCTTTTCGGAATGGGTGAAGAAGGAGAACTCACTTTCGTTTTCCATTCCATATAATCGCCAACAATTGGCGGACTACCTATCTGTGGACAGATCTGCCATGTCAAACGAGCTTTCAAAGATGCAAAAAGAAGGAATATTAGAATTTAAAAAGAATAAATTTAAAATTATAGACAAGAATATTATTTTTTAATTTGTTGTTAAAACAACGCAAAAATATTTTTTAATTGGGTAAAATTATCATTAAGAGATAGAAATAAATGAAAGGAGAAGAAAATGAACAGAGAAGAAAGAATTGATTTGATCAAATCCTACTTAAAAAGACTAGGTGCAGGAGAAGACTTGGAAGCTGTAAGGGAAGATTTTAAAAAGAATTTCGAAGGAGTAGATGCCACAGAAATCATGGCTGCGGAAGAAAGCCTTATAAGAGAAGGAACTCCTGTTTCAGAAATACAAAAGCTTTGCGACATACACTCAGCCTTATTTCACAAGGAAGACAAAGATCCTAGTAAAAGCGTGGACCTAATAAAAAATACGGACAATAAAATCGATAGAGGATTATTTGAAAAGAAGTTTGAAATTGCAGAAGAACTAATAAACACCAAAGGTCATCCGCTAAATATATTCCATCTTGAAAATGAAGCCCTAGGAAAATTAATTGAAAAAGCGAAAGTTGCCCTTGAAAAGAAAGAAAATTACTACGATGCTTTTCTTGAAATGAGAAATTTAAGCATCCACTATGCGAAGAAGGGGGACCTTCTATATCCTCATCTCGAAGCTGGATTTGGAATAGTAGGACCATCCAATGTAATGTGGACCCATGATGACGAAATCAGAGCAGAACTCAAGAAACTTCTTTCAAACAAGGATAGAGCAGAAGAAAATATAGAAAGATTTAAAACTCTTCTTACGAGAATCGAAGAGATGATCTATAAAGAAGAAAAGATTCTATTCCCAAACTGTGCAGTTCATTTTAAAAAAGAGGATTGGATAGGAATTTACAAAGATATGAAGGACTACGACATCGCCTTTGGAGTAAATGAAACCTGGGATGAAGCTGAAGAAGCTAAAGAAGAATTTAAACTAAAGATTGAAAATGAAGTGTACCTATCAGGCGGACATATGAATATCAATGAATTAAATTCTGTTTTAAATTCAATACCAGCAGAAATAACCTTCGTAGATAAAAATAACATCAACAAATATTTCAACGAGGGAGAAAAGTTGATGAAGAGACCGAAGATGGCAATCGATAGAAATGTCATGACCTGCCATCCACCAAAGGTACAAGCGATTGTAAATGCAATCATCGATGATTTTAGAAATGGAAGAAAGGACAACGTCCCAATTTGGATGGAAAAAGCGGGAAGGACACTATTTGTAAATTACATCGCAGTAAGAGATGAAAAAGGAGAATATCTTGGAACATTGGAACTTGTGCAAGATATGACCTTTGCGAAAAAACATTTTTTAGGATAACACCCCACCCAGTCATCCTGAGGGAGAAACCGAAGGTTTCGATTCGAAGGATCTCTCCATGAATGAGGTTCAGTTTGGATTATTAAATTTAAACGCGTTATTTAAATATAAAATTTTTAGATGCTCTATGTAGAGCATCTTTTTTATGAAATATATTTTGATGCTATCCGGATAGCATGAGAGATAATAATTATTAATTAAAAAATTTAAAATTATTTTATTTGCTTAAACTAAATCCTCGAGAGTTATACTCCTCGACTTCGCTCGGAGTGACTGCAGTTGTATGGTCTTTGTAGCCTCTCGGCTGTGGAAGCAAAATGCTTCCGCTACAAAAATAAATAATTCTAAAGGTATTCTTAATACCACAAATAGAACATTACTTCAACCTATCCCATAGAATCCTTACTCACAATTCTTCTACAGAGATAGCCAGTGCCACCACAAGTGATTTTTGCTTTCGGCGTTAAGAAATTTTCCACTGTCTGAGCGAAGCGAGTTTGGAAAATTTTAGCCGAATAAAAAAATCTCTACCAAAACATCCCCAATGCGAGGTGGGAAGAGGGAGCTCGAGGGAGAAGGGAGGAAACTGCGAGTCTCGAAGAGAAAACCGTAGGTTTTTTCGAGAGACGTTAATTCCAGGTTATACCCGTTCGACTCACTGCGTTCGCTCAGGGTGACTGCAGTTGTAAGATTTTATAAAAAAGTAATTATATAGACTTGGTTAAATATAGGTCAGATCCTTCGAAGCCTTAGCCGAAATCTTTGATTTCGTCGCAGGTCTTATGCATTTCCAAAGATGATGGAATGTCTAAAATGGCAAATAGATCAAGGTTCACCTTATAAAAAACGTTACTTTCAAAAATTATACGAATTATAGTTTAACTCATGAGTATAATAGATTGAAACTTTTTTAAAGAAAAGAAATATACACAAATAAGTAACAACAAAACTATATCTTTTTGTTAAATAATTCAGAAGGTTATAATAAATAAGTATTTTATAAATTCTATCGCATTGTAAATATTTAAACGATTTTAAAATTATTTGTATAAATTTTTTACTCGTGGTACCATATTTATAACAAAAAAGATATGAAAGGAGATAGGGCTTGGATACACAAAACATAAACAAATGGATAAAAGATAATAAAATTCAAAAAATTCCGAAGAAAGAAAAAGACAAGATTGAATTATTTAATTATATAGCTAATTTAACCTTTGAAAAAAACGTACAATATACTGAAAAAGAAATTAACGAGAAATTAAAAAATTTCTATATTGATTATGCGCTATTAAGAAGATACATGGTAGATTATAAAATATTATCTAGAACAAGAGATTGTAAGACATATTGGTATTAGATTATTCGAAAGATTTATCATTAATTTAATAATATTATTTGTGCAACTATTATATATTCAATATTTATCGATTAGCACATGCCTATTCTCGTTTTACTAATAAAATTAGTGAGCAAAAAATAATGAAGCAACCAAAGAAATTATCTAGGTTGCTTTTTTTATACTTTATTTACTTATCTAAGTTTCATCTTTACCGATTCAAACAACTTCTTGGTATATTCTGCTCTTCCTTCTTTAAATAGTTCTTCTGCGTTAAAGACTTCTTGCAGCACTCCATTGTGGAGCACGGCGATTCTGTCGCAGAGGTATTCGATTACGTTTAAATCGTGGGATATAAATATACAAGTGAAATTATATTTTTCTTGTAGTCCATTTAGAAGATTTAAAACCTGCGCTTGCACTGATACGTCTAGAGCGCTTACTCCTTCGTCTATTACCACAAGTTCTGGCTCTACGATTAATGCTGATGCGATGGAGATCCTCTGTCTCTGTCCTCCTGAGAGTTCGTTTGGATATTGTTCCATTACAGAAGGTCTCATCTCCACGTCTTCTAGGATTTTTTCCGCCATTTTGATTCTCTCTTGTTTTGTCCCAATCTTTTGAATGTCCAGTATTTCCATCAGCGACCAACCGATCTTCTTCTGAGGATTAAGTGATGAATATGGATCTTGGAATACCATTTGAACCTTTCTTCTGTAGTCGAAGAGTTCTTTTTTATCAAAGGTTTCTATATCTTTTCCTTCAAAATAAATCTTGCCTGAGGTTGGTTTTATTAATTTTAGTATCGCCTTGCCTAGGGTACTCTTTCCGGAGCCACTTTCTCCAACCAAGCCGAAGATTTCGTTTCTATTTACAGTTAGACTCACATCGTCCAGTGCTTTAAAATATTTCGTCGGTTCAAAGAGACTGTCCTTTTTCATTTTATATTCTTTTGTGAGATTTTCTATTCTTAATATTTCAGCCATTGTTACCTCCGTATAGGTGACAATAGACGATTCTTCCAGAGTCTTCTGTTGGCCCTGGGAAGGACTCTTTACATATATCCATTCTTTGCTCGCATCTATCGTGGAACGGACAACATTCGTTCTTTCTTTCCCTTAGTGCTGGCACTTGTCCTGGAATATTGTAGAGTTTTTCGTTTCTCTTTTTATAGGACGGAATCGCTTTTAAAAGTCCCTTTGTGTATGGATGCATAGGATTATCTATGATGACATCCACAGGACCTGATTCTACGATTCTTCCTGCGTACATTACGAGGACTCTCTTACAGATTCTAGACACCAATGTTAAATCGTGGGTTATAAATAATATTCCGCCATGGTAGATCTGTTCGATTTCTTTAAAGAGACTTAAAATTTGCATCTGTATTGTCGCATCTAGAGCTGTGGTTGGTTCATCTGCTATTAATATTCTTGGGTTTGCTATAAGTGCTACGCAGATCATGATTCTCTGTTGCATTCCTCCAGAAAGTTCGTGAGGATACATATTGTAGAGTTTTTTTACATCTCTTAGTCCCGCGTTTTCCATGGTTTTATATACCAGTTCGCGTCTTTTATTCTTGTCAAAATCGTAGTGAATCTTTAGAACTTCTTCTATTTGACTTCCAACACGCATAAGTGGATTTAGTGCGGTCATTGGTTCTTGGAAGATCATTGAAATACTTCTACCTCTGTACTTCATCCACTCGTCTTCTGTAAAATTAAGGAGGTTTTCATCTTTTAAATTAACTTCTCCTGAAATAATCTTTGCGTTTGGATGTTGTATGCCCAAAATTGTTTGAGCTGTTACAGATTTACCGCAGCCACTTTCTCCAACAAGTCCGACGAAATCATCTTCATAAATGTCAAAAGATACATGATTGACTGCATTTTTAACTTCGCCTTGGAAATCAAATCCCACAGTCAAATCTTTTATTTCTAATAGTTTCTTCATCATTTTTTCTTTTCCTTAAATCTCTTGTCGCGAAGGGCATCTCCAAGTAATGTAAATCCAAATACCATTAGGGATAGAATAATCCCAGTTGAATAGAAGTACCATGGAGCTTGGTTGAAGTAACTTTGGGCTTCTTTAAGCATCCTGCCCCAGGAAGGAGTAGGAGGTTTGATTCCAAGTCCCAAGTAACTTAGTCCCGCTTCTGAAATAATCGTCGAACTGATTGCGAGGGTTATCGCAACGGTAAGTTGGTTTTTTATATTTAAAATTATGTGGTGTATGGCGATGTGAAAGCCGTTTGCTCCCTTTGCCCTTGCACCACGAACATAGTCTCTCTTCTTAACTTGTAAAAATCCTGAACGAGTAACCCTAGAGAAGTATGGAACTCCCATGATACCAAGAGCAATTATCGTGTTTTCGATTCCTGGTCCAAATACTGATACGAGCATGATTGCAAAAAGTATTCCTGGAAAAGCCATAAGGGCATCTATTATTCTCATGAGCACTTCGTCCACTTTGCCACCTAAGTATCCGCTAAATCCACCGATTAAAAGTCCGATTATAAATGCGACACTGACAGCTCCTACTGATAGTAAGAAGGCTGAGTGGGTGCCCACCATAAGTCTAGATAGAATATCTCTACCGAAATTGTCCGTACCGAAGAGGTAGGTTGAGTTCGGCGGGGTGAACTTTATATCAGAATTTATTTCATAAGGGTTGTGGGGAGTCCAGAAGAAACTTACTACAAACACTACGGCAAAAAATATTATGATGATCTTTCCCAGTTTGATTCCAAATTTATTCGTCTTCATCATTCACCTCTGATTCTTGGGTCTATGACTCTATAGAGTATGTCGACAAAGAAATTTATCAGGATAACCATAGAGGCGATGGCAACTACGACAGATTGGATAAGTGGGAAGTCACGACTGGATACACTCTCTACTATAAGGGAACCAAGTCCAGGTAGAGCAAATACATTTTCGATTACTATGGAGCCACCGATACTTGATGTAAGGATGATTCCAAGAATTGTAATTACAGGTATAAGTGCATTACGAAGGACGTGTCTGTATAAAATCTTATTTATTTTAAGTCCTTTAACTCTAGCGGTCCTCACATAGTCACGCCTTACTTGATCTAAAATGGAACTCTTTAAATATCTAACGATGGTAGCAATATTTGAAAGAGATATCGCTAGGGAAGGGAGGAAAAACTTGTGAAGTTTATCCAAGAAACTTCCACCCATTGCGTTGTAACCAAAGGTTGGAAACCATTTTAGCTTAAGTGCAAATATCATTATGAGCATAAACGCCAGCCAAAAGCTTGGTATCGATATGCCCAGTTGAGTAATCCAACTTGCCAGTGTTCCGTACCAGGTGTTCTCCTTCGAGGCTATCCAAATTCCAAGGGGAATTCCTATTGCCACAGTTAGAAATAGTGAATAGAGAGTTAAAAATAGTGTGACAGGAAATCTCTTGACGAAGAGATCCTTGACACTGACTCCATATTTAAGAGACTTGCCCATATCCAAACGGGCAAGTCCTTTTATCCATTCCAAATATCTTACAGGCATAGGTTTATCTATGCCCAGTTCTTTTTCAAGTTTTTGAATTTGTGCTTCGTCAGCTTCAACTCCAAGTATTATTTCCGCTGGATTTCCAGGTAGCACTTGAAATACCAAAAATATCATGATGCTTACCAAGAATAGGGTTAATATTACGGAGATGAGCTTGTTTACAAATATTTTCATCTTTTTTATTTAGTGAACTGTAGATCCTCAAAGTTTCTCTTTTGAATAGGATATAGTTCAAGTCCACTAAGTCCTTTCCTCATTGCTAATATAATATTAGGGTCTTGTAAAAATACTGAAGCATTATCTTCTACTAGAGCCTTTTGAGCATTTTTGTAGTGTTCTATTACTTCGTTTTCATCTTTTGCAGTGTTTGCAAGGTTCATTTCTTCATCAAACTTAGCTGATTTGAAATTGATGAAGTTGGATTTGTTATCTGATGTGTATCTTTCTAGGATTTGGTTAGGGTCAAGATATCCGATAAATCCTATGATAGTTGCTTCGAATTCTCTTCCTTTATAAACTTTGTCTAACCAAGTTGAAAATTCAATTGGTCCGATGATCATGTTTACTCCAACTTGTCTAAGTTCTGATGCGATAAATTCTGCTGTGTCAACGTGGAATTTATAATCTGATGGAACTTTACATACAAGATCGAATCCATTTTCGTATCCTGCTTCTTTTAGAAGTGCCTTAGCAGCTTCTTTGTCTGATTTGTAATATTCTCCCAAGTCGTTATAGTACTTTGGAAGTGCAGGGGAGAAGTTAGAAAATACTTTTGCAGCTCTTCCGCCTGCCACTGTCTTTATAAGTTCATCTCTATCTATTGCCATGTTAAGAGCTTCTCTTACCTTAGGGTCTTTAAGTGGACCGAAGTCATTATTTAAAGCAAAGGTTTGAACTAAGTTTTGTGGTCCTTCGATGATGTTTGCATAGTCCTTAATTTGGTCTGCTTCTTCAGAAGATAGACCAGGAGTTACGTCGATTTCTCCATTTTGAAGAGCCATTAACATAGTTTGAGAATCTTTCATTCTAATTATTTCTAAGTTTTTGATCTTTGCAATGTGATCTTTGTTGTGATAGTCGTCGAATCTTTCTAGTTTTAAAATTTCTCCAGGTACATAGGATACAAATTTATATGGTCCAGTTCCCACAGGGTTTGTATCTTGATCTTCGTATCCCTTTGGAAGAATAGCCTTCAAAGTAAGATATATAAATGAATTTTGTCTTTCTTTTAAGGTTACTTTAACTGTGTAGTCATCTTCTGCTTCTACGCTCTTAATAATTTCAAACTTAGTTGAAAGAGGTTCCTTAGAAGTAAGTCCTGCTTGTAGATCATAAGTATAGACTACGTCTTCTGCCTTGAAATCTTTTCCGTTGTGGAATTTTACACCTTGTTTTAATTTAAAAGTGTACACAAGACCGTCATCAGAAACTTCATAAGATTCTGCTAGATCTCCAACTAATTTACCGTCTTTATCTGTGTCGAATAGTCCGTCGAAGATTTGATCTAGGACTGTTTCAGTATCTCCTGCAGTTATCTTAGTTGGGTTAAGTCCGTCGAGTTCAGTTTGAATTGCGACTCTTACAGTGTCGTTCTCAGCTGCGCCTGTATCTTTGTTTGCGTTGTCTGTTTTTCCACAGGCAGTTAGTACAAGCATTAGTGCTAGTGATAAGATTACCTTTTTAATTTTCATTTCTCCTCCAATTTCAAAAGTGGTACTCCTAAATTCTTTAGGGTTTTGTTAATAGTGGCGATTACTTTTAGTTTGTCCTGACACCATTTAGGTTCAACTAGGAGAGATTTAACTGGATCTCCTGTTATTCTAAATAGTACAATATCACTTTTTAACCTGCAGATAGCTTTGACTACAGATCTTACATAAGTATCCATATCTATTGTAGACACTTCGCCTCTTACGTATTCTTCGTATATATTGGAACCTCTTTCTATGTAGAAAGAATGAATCTTTATTCCCAGAGGATGAATTTCATTTACGTAGTCGATAGTATTCATAAAATCCGTCTCATCTTCACCGGGAAGCCCGAAGATTACGTGAGTTGTAACATCTATACCCAAATTTATTAAATTCCTTACATTTTTATCAAAAGTTTTATGAGAGTAGCCTCTCTTAATATATTCGATGGTCTTCTCGTTTACAGTTTGAAGTCCAAGTTCAATATTTAGATCCGTAACTTTATTTAATTCATCTAGAAGTTCTAAAATTTCGTCGCTTAAACAGTCGGCTCTAGTTGCAATCGTAAGTCCAACCACTCCAGGATATTCTATGGCTTCGTAAAAAATCTTGCGAAGGTAATCCACATCTCCATAAGTGTTTGTGAAACTTTGAAAATATGCTATATATTTTTTAGCGTTCCATTTCTTCTTTAAAAATTCTATTTGAGATTCAATTTGATCTTTTATAGAGTCTTTAGAGTTTGCTGCAAAGTCACCGGCACCAAGCTTTGAACAGAAGATACAACCAGTATTTCCTAAAGTTCCATCTCTATTTGGACAGCTAAGTCCAGAACTTAGAGATAGCCTAGCTACTTTCTCATGATACTTTTCTTTGTAATAAATATCTGCACTTAGGTACCTACTCATTTTCTCACCATCTTTATTTTACCATAGATGGAGTATCGTTTTAAGTGTTTACAGCAAATCTTAGAAAAAAATTTAACAATCTTTATGCTACGATATTATTACCAGTTGTAGCCTTTGTGTTATAATAGTTTTGGTGACATTATGAAACAAAAGTATAACAACTATATAATCATGGCAAATGAATTTTTGCTTAAATCTGAATATATAAAAGCACAAGAGGCATATATAAAATCTTTGGAGTTTGCAAAGACTAAAAAGGAGCTTACCGATTCATATTTTGAAATCGCAGACATCTATTTAATCGAAGGCGAAAACGAAAAGGCACTTGCAACTTTTAAGAAGATTATAGAAATCGACGACAGTCTCCCAGGTTCTTACTATGGGATCGCTGTTTACTACGATCTTAAAAATGATTTGGACATGGCAAAGAAATATTATGAACTTGCAATCTCAAAGGATGAAACCTATGACAGAGCGTACTACTATCTCGCCCATATTTTAGATAGAATGGGAAAGAAGGACGACGCGATGGAATGTCTCTTTAGATGCATCGAGCTAGATCCTTATGACTATGTTTCTTACAACGATCTCGGTTCTTTCTATGAAGAGAGAAGTGAATATGACACGGCGCTTAAGTATATAGACAAGTCTCTTGAAATTTGTCCATCTTATTTCAGAGCACTCTACAACAGAGGAGTGGTCCTATACAAGATGGGAAAACCTGAAGAAGCACTTGAAGAATATAAAAAGGCGCTGGACGAGTCTACAGAAGATGACATCTACCTAAATATGTCTGCAATATATATTTCAAAGAAGGATTATAAAAGTGCGATTGAAATACTTTTGGAAGGAATAGAAGAAAATCCAGATTCAGAAAATTTATACTACAATCTTGGATGTTCTTACGAAAAGCTTGGCAAAAGAGCAGAAGCTGTAGTTGCGATTAAAAAGTCCATAGAACTCAACGAAAAGATTTTGGACTTTGCAAAAAATGATATAGATATGAAGAAAATTTTAGAAGAGGAGGATTTAATTGGTTAATATATACACGAAAAAAGATGTTTTAGGTATGATCGAAGCTGGCAAGGTCCTAGCAGAAGTCCACAGAAGACTTAGAACATTTATTAAAGAGGGAGTCACAACACTTGCAATCGACGCCTATGTAGAAAGTATTTTAAAAGAATTTGGAGCAACAGCAGAACAAAAAGGTTACGAAGGATTTCCGTATGCGACCTGTGCATCAGTAAACGACGAAATCTGTCACGGATTTCCAACTGAGTACGCTCTTAAAGATGGAGATATTGTAACCATAGATATGGTTGTAAACTTAAATGGATCTCTTGCAGACTCAGCATGGACCTATGCAGTTGGAAACATCAGTGAAGAGGCAAGACATTTAATGGATACAACTTTAAAATGCTTGTATCTTGGAATAAAAGAAGCAAAGGTTGGAAATAGACTTGGAGATATTGGACATGCAATTCAAAGCTACGCAGAGGGAGAAGGATTCTCTGTTGTAAGAGAGTTTGTCGGTCACGGCATCGGCAAGACTATGCACGAAGATCCACAGGTGCTCCACTATGGAGAAGCTGGTCGTGGACTTAGAATCCAAGAAGGAATGGTGTTTACCATTGAGCCAATGATAAACGAAGGCACATTTAATTTAAAGATAGACAAGAATGGTTGGACTGCTAGGACGAGAGACGGAAAACTCTCCGCCCAATACGAACATCAACTTGCAATTACAAAGGATGGACCGATTATTATAACTGATCAAGGAGACACCAATCCATTTGAAGGTGAATAGATGAAAAAAAAGATAGACCTGCTAAATGGACCGATCTATAGAACCCTGATCAAGATGTCCTTGCCACTTATGGGAACGGCATTTATACAGATGGCATATTCATTCATCGATTTGATTTGGCTAGGTAAACTTTCCACAGATGCCGTAGCAGCAGTCGGAACCTGTGGTTTTTTTGTTTGGATTGCCAATTCGCTTATGCTCGTCGGGAAGACTGGAGTCTCAGTAGGACTAAGTCAAGCCTACGGTAGGGGCAATGAAAGGGAGGCCAAAGAAGTTTTCAAGGCTTCTGCCACTGTAAATTTAGTCATATGCGTACTAATCACGGCGTTTTATTTGATATTTAAAGAAAATCTGGTAGATATATTCCATTTGGAAGAAAGTGTAAAACTTCTTGCAATAGATTATTTTGTAATAGTTACTATTGGACTTATATTTTTATTTGCAAATCCGGTGCTTCATGCATCATTTCTTGCAAAGGGCAACTCAGTAACGCCTTTTATAGTTTCAATCGTTTCCTTAATTATAAATATCGTACTAGATCCGATCTTAATCTTTGGAATCGGACCATTTCCTAAAATGGGAGTTAAGGGTGCCGCCCTTGCAACGGTATTCGCACAAGCGGTTGGATTTTTCCTAACCATGTACGCGGGAATAAAGGGACAAGAAATATTCGTAAGGATTAAATACTTTTCAAAAGTATCTTTTAACTATGTAAAAGGAGTTTTAAAACTTGGAGTGCCAGCCTGTGCTCAATCTATAATTCACGCCTTGGTAAGTCTCTACCTAAATATCTACATCGCAAGCTATGGAGCTGCGGCGATAGCTGCCTATTCAATAGGATCTCAGATAGAGAGTATCGCGTGGATGAGTAGTGAAGGATTTGCCAGTGCCTTTGCAGCATTCTTCGGACAAAATTACGGCGCAAAGAAGTTTGACAGATTAAAAGAAGCTAGAAGAAAAGGTCTTGTTATAATTTCTTTAATCGGAGGATTTGCAACGATACTACTATTTACAAAGGCGGAAGAACTATTTACATTCTTCATTCCAATTGACAAAGAAGCCATAAGAATAGGAGCAATGTATCTCATGGTCATCTCTCCATCGGAATTGTTTATGACTTTGGAAATAGGAACCACAGGAATGATGAGTGGTCTTGGACTTACTAAGTATCCTGCACTGGTGGGGCTAGTGTTTAATGTGTTTAGAATTCCAATGGCAAAACTTCTTATGCCAATCTACATGGTAGGTGGAATCTGGGCAGCAATGAGTCTAAGCTCCATCTTAAAAGGAATATTCTTACTCATTGGATACGAAGTCTACAGCAGAAGGACCAATGGATTTACAGAAAATATGGCAAACTATATAAGTGAAAATTAATAAGGAGAAAATATGAAACAATTAGAAATAAATAAAGAAGATAAATTCGCGATAATTCACACAAATCTTGGAGATATTAAGGTTAAGATGCTCGAAGAAGCAGCGCCACTTGCGGTGGAAAATTTCTTGACCCATGCAAAGAACGGCTACTATGACAATACAATCTTTCACAGAGTTATAAAAGATTTTATGATTCAAGGTGGAGATCCAGAAGGTACAGGACGTGGCGGAAAGTCCATCTGGGACAAACCATTTAAAGATGAATTTAGCATTGACTTCAGAAATATTAGAGGAGCTCTTTCTATGGCAAACGCAGGACCATCTACAAATGGCAGTCAATTTTTCATCGTGCAAGGACCAAAGATTACTGAAGATATTATCGGACAGATGAAAGAACTTGGAGAAAAGGGTGGATTTCCTGACGAAGTTGTAAAGGCTTATTCAGAACTAGGTGGAGCATACTGGCTAGATGGAAAGCACACGGTATTTGGTCAAGTAGTTGAAGGAATGGATATAGTTGATGCGATTGCTAACACTGAAACAGGATTTATGGATAAACCTGTTGAAGATGTGGTAGTTAAAAATATAGAAGTTCTAGATTAAAAATTTTATGATAATTGTTACCATGTCGGTCCTTGATATTATAAGCTCCGATATGGTAATATTTAAATGATTATAGGGGGAGACTCCCCTTATGCTACTGTAGCTCAGCTGGCAGAGCAGTGCACTCGTAACGCACAGGCCAAGGGTTCGAGCCCCTTCAGTAGCTCCATTTTTTTACAGAGGGAATTAAATGATACAGATAAAAGAAGTAAAAACTAAGGACGACTTTGAAAAATTCTACGGAATCTATGAAAAAGTCTATGGAGATAATCCGTACTTTGTCTATCCGATAAAGAAAGATTATTTAAAATATATAAAAGGGCAAAATAATGACCTCGGTATGTTTCCATACATAACCATTATGGCTACAGATGAAAATGAAGATTGCCTAGGAAGGCTAATTGCATTTGTGGACACAAAATTAAATGATTATAACGGATTAAAAGTTGGATATATTGCAGAATATGAAGCTGTAGATAATTTAGAAGTTTCAAAAAAACTTTTGGATAGGGCGGTTGAGTTTTTTAAATCTCAAGGAATGGACACGGCTAAGGGACCTGTTGCACTTCCGGGAGGAGATGATAATAGAGGGTTTATCATCGATAATTTCGATAGGATGCCATCCATAATGAACAAGTACAATCCGCCATACTACAACGATCATTTCACAGAGTTTGGATTTGAAAAGTACCACGATGTCTACGCATACAGAGCAGAGATTAATGATCTAGAAGACAAAGTTGCAAAGCTTGAAGTGCTACTACCTAAGATTGAAGAGAGGTACGGATACAAGGTTTACACGGCAGACATGAAGAACAATCTTAAAAGAGAGACGGAATCTGTTTACCAAGTTCTTGAAAAGGGAATGCCGGAAGATTGGGAAGACTTCAGTCCAATTAGCAAAGAAGAAATCACAAATATAGTAAACGCCATAAAACCTTATGCAGATGAAGATCTCATCATGATTGCTAGAAATAACGAAGGCGAGTCGATAGGATTTACATTAGCCCTACCAGATTACAATGAAATACTTAAGGATTTCAAAGGTAAACTTGGAATTTTAGAAGGAATAAAATTTTTACTAAGAAGAAAATCTATAAAGAGACTTAGAGTTTTTGTGCTTTTTGTAATACCTGAATACAGAGATAAGGGTGTGACCTCAGCCATGTATTTTAAATCTTTTAAAAATGCTGCGAAAAAAGGTTATAGATATCTAGAAGGCTCAACCATTTGGGACTACAACAAAAAGATGCAAAATGATATAGAAAAATTCGGAGCAACCATAGACATAACTTATAGAATATATAGGAAGAACATATGAAGTACGTACCAATATCCGCATTTATACTATATTTAATAATGTTATTTGCAATAAGAAAAGAGATTGGCGAAGATTTAAAAAGGACAGGCGAGTTAGTAGATATAAAGAGAAACAAACTCTACTTCATCCTAATATTTATTGCCAATATAAATCTTTTAGTGGTGGACTTAGTAAGACCGGTGCCAGGATATTTAAATAGAAATATTATGAAGTACCCGGGAATATTTCTATATGTTTATGGAATTCTCCTAACAATCTATGTAGTTGCAACCATAAAGGACAGCATGAGAGGTCCAAACGCTGACAAGATGAAGGAGTTTGACGGAGAGGACGCCTACACAATAAATAGAAATCCGCTTTACAAAGCACTTATGTTAATCACAGCGGGACATCTTGTGACCACGACCAGGCTTTCATTTATATTTTTATTTATAGTGACGGTGCTTCTTGTAATCTCACAAACTTTGAAAGAAGAAAGAGCATTGCAAACTAGGTATGGCAAGAAATATCTGAGATACAAAAATAAGATAAAGAGATTTTAAAATTTAAAATTATAAAGTTAAGTCGCTTCGGCGGCTTTTTTAATGCAGTTATAAAGGCTAATTTAATTTAATTCTAAAAAAATAAAAAAATCTCAAAACTTCGACCTAAGAATCGAAACTTTGAGATTTATATTCTTTATTTATAACTTATCTGTATTTTTCTCAGTGTTCATAATAAAGATAGAAAACACGATAATAGCTATTCCTCCGATTGCAAATGAATTTAGAACTTCGCTAAACATCATCACTCCAAGAAGAGATGCAACAATCACTTCCACTGAAGTAAGAATCGGTGCCTTAGATGCATCCACTCCACGGGAGAGACCGTCTAGAAGTAGACAATTCGGCGTAACCACGCAGAGCAAACCATAGCCAATGGCGTTTAAAATATACTTACTATTCATAACCATTGGAAGGGTAGTCCAAGGTTTAGCGATAGGAAATACGGTAATCGTCGAAAATAAAAACACATAGAACGAAAATGAAAATGCGTTTATAGAGCTGGTGGCCACCTTTCCGAGAATGGTGAAAAGAGCGTAGAGAAATCCGCAAATAAGTCCGAGGATAAGCCCTATTTTATTCGTGTTTAGAGAATTAAAATTGCCTTGAGTAACTACAAAGACACAACCGATTATGTTTAAAATAACTGCGAAGGTCTTTCTTGCGGTCATCTGCTCCTTAAAAAAGATAAGGGACATTACAAATGTAAAGATTGGCGCCGTGTATAAAAGAATGGTGGTCATCGCTATTCCAGTCAAGTAAATGGCGTAGTCGTAGCAAATTTTCATAAGACCCCTCGTCAAAAATCCGTAGACAAAGGTTAAGAAAAGTGTTTTGCCGTCGATTTTAAATCCGAACCTGTAACCCTGTATCGCTAAAAATATAAATAGTGCTATAAGTGCAATTATTAGAGAATAAAAAGATGCGGTCTTTGGATCAGGAAAGATGGCGGTTAAATTCTTGTTGAACAGACCTCCAAAGGATGAAAAAACCCCAGCCATAAGTATTTCAATATATCCAATTAAAGCTTTTTTATCTTTCAAGTCATCACTCCTTCTAATATATATTAATAGAGATGGGAATTTTAAACAAGAAGATATTACTATATTGTGGGAAATTATTTATTCTAGGAAAATTCGTCTTAGTTTAATAAAAAGACTTAGGGGTATGAAAATATTATAAGAAAAAGTTTTATTTTTAGAAAGGAAGGAAAAAATGCACGAAGGATTAAAGAAGAGAAGAAGTTATTATAGTATTGGCAAGGATATCCCCGTATCACAAGATGAAGTTATAAATCTTGTAAAAGAAGTGGTACATCAAGTTCCAGATTCCTTTAACAATAAATCACAATCAGTAGTTCTTGCACTAGGTGAATATCAAGATAAGCTTTGGGATGCGATTTACGATGCGTTTGGCGGCAAAGTTCCAAGAGAAAAGATCGATTCATTTAAGAAAGGTTACGGAACAGTTCTATACTTTATAGATAAACAAAAAGTTGAAAACCTAAAGGAACAATTCCCGGCATACAGCGATAGATTTGATGAATGGAGCCACGTTGCAAATGGAATGCTTCAAATAAATATTTGGACTGAGCTTAGAAATCTTGGTATCGGCGCGAGCATTCAACACTACAATCCAGTTATTGACGATGTGGTTAAAGAAATGTTTGACGTGCCAAAAGATTGGATCTTGGCAGGACAGATGCCATTCGGACAAATATTAGAAGAGCCAGAACCAAAAGATCGTGGCAATGTTGAAGATAGGCTAAAGATATTTAAATGATTGGATATCTAAAAGCATTAAACGACAACTACATTTGGACCATTGAAAAGGATGGAGAATTAATAGTTGTAGATCCATCTACTGCGGAAGAAGTAGTTTCAAAAATTGAAAAGGAAAATCTAAAATTAAAAGCCATACTACTAACCCATAAGCACGGGGATCACACCGGAGGAGTAAAGATTTTGAAAGAAAAATATAATCCGGTGGTCTATGGACCTTCAGAAGTTAAAAATCTTTGTACAGAAGACGAAGTGGTAGGAGATGAAGACTCCATCGAAATCATGGGAATGAGGATTGAAATTATAAAATCTAACGGGCACACAGAAGATCATGTTTCTTATTTAGTCGATGGAAATCTATTCTGCGGAGATTCACTATTTTCAGCAGGAGTGGGAAGAGTCTTCACAGGAGATTATAAATCTGCCTATGAAACCATGGAAAGATTTAGAAAGCTTCCCGATGATACAAAAGTCTACCCAGCCCACGAATACACAGTATCCAATTTGGAATTTGTACTAAGCCTTGGAGAAAATAAAAGAGTGGAAGAAGAACTAAAATTAGCAAGGGAAGTAGTAGCAAAAGGCGGTTGTACACTACCAACTACCATTAGAAAAGAAAAAGAAATCAATCCATTTCTTATGGCAAAAAACTTGGAAGAATTTAAGAAGCTTAGGGATTTAAAAGATAGATTTTAGATTTTTATAAGAACGATTAAAAGAGCAGTTTCGACTGTTCTTTTTTGTTGGAATTAATATTTATTTAATTTGCAATGTGGGTACAATTAAATTCAGCCGCCAGGCGTGCGACAATATTACATACAAATTATCCTCGTAGCGGAAGCTATCAGCTTCCATTAACTCTGCCGCTACATTTTCTCCACTCAGCCGTCAGGCGTGCGACAATATTACATACAAATTATCTTCGTAGCGGAAGCTACCAGCTTCCATTAACTTTGATACTACATTTTCTCCACTCAGCCGCCAGGCGTACAACAATATTACATACAAATTATCCTCGTAGCGGAAGCATTTTGCTTCCACAGCCGAAGGCTACAATAAACTTTGCAAATAATTAACACCTATCTAGCGAAACCCTCCCAATTGGTCATCCTGAGCGAAGACGGCTTTTGCCGTCGAAGTCGAAGGATCTGACCTATATTTAACCTACTTAAGACAAACTATAAAATTATAATAAATATAAATAAATATTCTTTACATAACCTAACCAAAATCTTTCTTCTTCAAATCTTTTTTTACGAGGGAGAGGGAGGGAATTAACGTCTCTCGAAAAAACCTACGGTTTTCTCTTCGAGACTCGCAGTTTCCTCCC